>Ga0209831_1002854_pt1 | contig 14704 bp, 13 predicted proteins | sample Maine_Asex4_meta_FD_187451 | JGI IMG/M metagenome (GOLD analysis project Ga0209831, IMG submission 187451) | Marine algal microbial communities from Maine, USA - Maine_Asex4_metaG (SPAdes) (version 2) | ecosystem: Host-associated > Algae > Red algae > Unclassified | place: Maine, USA | collected...
GGGGGGGTGCGCGCGCTGCGCGCGCGCGCGTCTGGGCGGGGGGCCGGATGCGCAATCTGATTCTGCCAATCTATGGAAATGATTCTACTGATTTTTAAGGCATCTTGGACACTTGACGCCACATCGGGCCGGTCAGTTGCCCGGGCCCGATCTCGAACTGCGCTTCGCCACGAGTGGTGGCGGTTTGTGCGGGTCCCCCAGAGCGATGACTGCGCGCGCTTCGTGCACCCCACACGGGCACGCTGGCACCACCGACGTGGGCACCACGGCGCTTCCACACGCTATGGCGCCGTTCCCACCGACGTCGCCGACATCGTCATGCACGCCTGGCACCACGGCCCGCCTTCGTCGCGGCGCATTTTACCCTTTGAGCCGCTACTCGGCACCGCCACCCCCTCCCCCTCCTGTGCGCATCTTTCCTCAAGGAGATCCTTGTGTCGTCTGCCATTGCCGTTGCGCTCCGCTCGCTTGTACGGCCCCCCGGGCGCCTCACCCCCCCACCATTGTCCTCGCACCACCAATCACCGCCGTTTCTCGTACCCGGTCTACACGCCTTCAACCGTGATCCCCCTCCTCCACGACCTGATCCCGGTGCGGTGTCCCTGTGCTTTAGACTGTATGTTTTCTCTCGATCTGACGTGTTCGGGGTCTTGGTGTCATGCCACAGACGTAGCCCATTCGCTTGGTGTTGATTTTTTGTACGTTGCTCATTGAGCGTCTCGCTGACCTCGGCACCCATCGTCCTCTGATCTGTACGGCTCCTCTCTTTGGCATTAGTTGACTTTCTACAGGCCATGGGGAGCGTGGACACTGCTGCTCCCGCTGCTCGAGATGAGTATCTTGAGTTCTTCCGGTCGCTGCGGTTGACCAACAACACGAAGGTGGCCTTCCTGGGGCGGCAGCTGCAGACGTTTTATGAGATTGCCACAACGCTGGACGAGCACCTGAACCCCACCGGCGCGGCGCTTCACACGGCCATCAGCCGCATGTGCTTACCCGACAACCCACTGCACGCGCCGCATCATAGATGGATCCGAGTGCACGACCGCCTGGGCTTCTTTTCGGACGAGGACGAGCACTCGAGCCGTATCGTCAACGTCGGGCTTTCTTACGCTTACCGGCACAAGGAGCTCGATGCCATAGCCGATGCCAATGCGCTACAGCTCGAGCGTCTAGGGCTAAAGGCACCTCTCTCCGGCGTCGGGGCCCCACCAGATCCGAGTACCCCATCCTGTGCAAGTGGCGACGAGACGGACGTGCCCATTGGCGGAACTTTTCTTCGTCACGCTTTGCCTGGAGCAGTTGGCGGTGCATCAACAGAAGCAGACGCGGGAGCAAATGGTGCCGTCGTCGTCAACACTGGTGAAGAGGACGAGCGTGACGGAACGGGTGATGGGGATGGGTACCTTGACGTTCCTCTCGGTGGTTCGTTGCTCCGCAGCAGCGCCGGCGCTACTGCACATGATGGCGACGACCTGGTGCCAGAGGAGGGCGGGCTCATTATCGCGCGTCGCACTGCGGGCGACGCCTCTGGTGGACGCACCCAGCCCCCTAACGATCCCGTCGTTGAGGTTGTGGCCGTTGCCAGGAGCACACGTGTCGACTCGCAACCATCGCTCGGTCCGTCTACCACTGCCATCCGCTGCATCGAGGAGGTGCTTACTTCCGTCTCACAACGCACAGATGCCAAGGACGTTCTCAGCCGCCTCTTTTGCGACGGCCTCCTGTGCTGGGCTCGCCTACATCACTGCCAACAGTCTAACGAGGCCGAGGCGGTGAAGAAGAACGTTGCGACCGGGTGGCCCGCAGTGCGCGCGCTCCTCGCGCGGTTCTGGCCGACATGGCAAGTGGCGGATGGGGAGCCTGGCCGCATGCCACTTGCCGGGTCTGTGGCAAACAGCTCTCACGCCGGTCGCCCCACGCATTCGGGCAAGTGGGCCATTGCGGTGGACATGAGCGCGATCAACCCCATCATCTGTAGCATGGCGACCAAGTCGCAACGATACTTCAAGAAGGGGATGCTCCCAGCGGTCGTCGAGGTCGGCCGCATGGGCGCCCATCACAAGGCCCCGCTTCCCACCACCGTGGAAAGTATGCTGGTAGTCGGGCCGTGGGAGGACGCTTTCTGCTCCATCCTGAAGCACCTGGCGCTTGCGGGTCGGTCGCCTGCTCGACAAGTGTCGCCGCTGGTGGTGGCTGCGTGCCACCACTTCGAGACGGCGGGTCTGGAGGAGTCACCAACACCACAGGACGGTGCTGTGGAGAGTGACGACGGATCGGACGATGGCGACTGCACTGACGACGAGTCGTTGGTCGGTGGATCAGGTGCGGCATCGGCGGGCGGTGCTTCTTCCGCCGGATCACCTGCGCAGCGCGTCGAGCGCGAGTGGGAGGCGACCAAGGAGCAGCGTCAGCGGGAAATTGACGAGCTGTTGCGGGCTGAGAAGACCGCGCAGGTCGTGGCCAGCAGGGCCAAACGCATTGAGATCCGTCGTCAAACTCGGTCGTCCGCCGAGTCAGCTCCGCCCTCCGCTCGTGCTCGTCCTTGCCCTGATGTGGCTCCGTCTCCTATGACCGCTGCCACCCGAGCTCGTGCTGGTGGTGCTTTGCCGCCACGGCCTCGTGTCGCTTCCCGGCGGGTGGGGCCGACATCCTCCCGGGACCGGGGAGGAAAACGTGCCAAGCTAGCACCTGCGGACGACTCTGCAACCGGCAGCACACTTGCCGGTCCCCCATCACCTGCTCGTGCGGGGGCCAGTGCTTCCTTTGGCGCCGCGTCTGCAGCGGCTCATGTCGGCGTCCCTCGTGCGCTTGAGCTGCCCTCGGAACTCGTGCAAGATGGGGCCGCCGGCGGGCCTTCCGGTTTGAGCTTGTCTCCACCTTCGGTTGACAGCGCCGCGCCTTCTTTGCCTTCTGTTTCTCACTCCATGATTGACTATCTTGCCTGTGTGCCGACTGTCGGTCCCCATCCTGTTGGGGCATCAGCTTCCGCTCCGCATGACCCGGCAAGTCGGCTGCCATCAGCTGAGGATCGGCAACCCATTGCCGCCAGCGTGCTTGCTTCACAAGCGTCGGTGTCCCGACTAACTGCCACGGAGCCATGAGCCATACTGAGCACGGCCGACTGCAGACCGCACTTGGTCAACCTCCACTACTCGTAAACTTGGTTGTCTCTCTAGGCTCTCTGCTGTCCAGTTCAGGGTCAGATAGGGATGTGTCGGAGTTGGGTGACCGAGATGTCATGGCCATCTAGCAGCACAATAAATATCGAGCTCTGTCTCTTTTTCTCTCCTCCTAGAAGCTGTCCACGGTCGTAGCAGGAAATCAAGGAGGAGCATCCAGTCTGACACATTGTTCAAAGATGAGAAAGGAAAGAGCCCGTGTATTCCCTATCCTACCTGCTACCAACGGATGCTCATGCGGTAAAATCGTACGGCCTCCGGGTCGGCAAGCAAGCGACTGCCGGAAAACGACCGGACGTGCATTCTCCGCTTGTCGGGGACCCGGCTCATGGCAGCCAAAACCATCCCCGCGCCAAACGCCTCCCCCACGTCGAGCACAGCCTCCGTCAGCGTCAAGCTCTGCGACCGATGGACCGTAATCGCCCACCATAGCACAAAAGGAACTTACCGACGCACCGCCAAAGCACCAGGGCAAGAAAAAAAACAGGCCTCAAAGTCAACCGGCGTGCAAGCAACCTCGATCCAGTCCACGCCTGCGTCTCGAACACCGTGCGTCCCCACCCGCGTACCCGCCACGACTTGGTGGTTTTCAAAGCGCACCACAGGGGAGCCGTCACAGTCGTAGTCGCGCACATTCCCGATGCTGCCATGGAAGAGACCGATGGCGAGTAAATTGTTGCACACCAGCATAACGCGCGCACCACAGCAGTGCTGCACGCGCAGCGGCGCAATGCAGTCGAGAAAAGCGGCGTCTCGGGAGAAGGGGGAGACATTGTGCACGTCGGGGTCGCGTAGCGAGCGGTCACGGTTCGGGTCCGCCTTGACGCTGTCGACAGCAACAAAATCCTGGGGCCGGTCGCCCAGGCACAATCGCAGCAGGCACTTGGCATTGTGTGCAATGACGTCGTTGTGGCGCGGCATCAGATGCAGCACCGTGCACCCGAGCGCCTTGTACGCTTCGTCGTCCACGAAACACTCGTCCATGTGCTTCTGCACAAATTCCGTGCACCGCCCTAGCCGAGCGTCGCGGATGGCCTGCACAAAGTCGGGCTGCTCTTGACGGTGGACACGAGTCAACTCGAGCATACCGTCCCCAAACAGCGGCCGCCAGCACCGCGCGGTGAAGGCCAGCGCGCCAATCGTCGGCTTGAGCTGCAAAAAGTCACCGAAGGTGTAGACCAAGAACGGGGGTGAGCCCTGCCGGCGTGACTGCCGCAGCAGCTTGTTTATGACGTCGAGCTTGTCAGCCGCCACCATCGAGATCTCATCGAGCAGCAGCACCTCGACCTTGGCCAGCCGCCGGGCGATGGGTTTCCATCGATCTTGGCCGAGCAAGTGCGCCGCCTCGTGCGCCGGGTCATCGCCCTGCATCTTGTAGTTCTTGGGGAAGCCACAAAAAGAGTGGAAAGTCACCCCCTTCGCCGTCTTCGCGGCGCTGCCGGTGAGCGCCGCCACAACCACGGAACCAGGCTGCGGCAATCGACTGCGCAAGAAGCTCGTAAAGCAGCGCAAAAAGATCGACTTCCCGACACCGGGGCCACCGCTAATGAAGGTGCTCACGCCGTTCTCAAACAGCCGCGCAAACACCAACGTCCAGGACTGGTTGGCGGCCATGTGGGTAAGCGAACCTTGAGGGAGAGGTGCGGTGTCGGCAGTTGCGTCAGCAGCGACAGCATTGGACCCGCCACGGGCGACAAGAGCGCCGCCTCCATTACTGGCGGTCGTGTCCAGGCCAGGCACAGAGGACACGTCAGCAGGTGCGCGCGTTGCCACCATGATGGTCGAGCACCGAGAGGAATCACAATCGTCGGTCGACACCACTTTTCGCCGCGCGCAAAGCGCCGCGTCACGGCGCAACGCCTCCTCCACGTCATCGTCCTTCCAGGCCGCGACAGAGTCCTTGATCGACTCGTGGATGCCGTAAAAAGAAAACAAACCATCCATGCCGTCCCGTCCGACACCGGCCGGGTTGAGCGCCGCCGAGGGCCCGCCCGCTTCGTCCAGCTGCCGCCGCTTAGGGGAGGGGGGGTTGCTGCCCTCGCTCCCATTCCACGCGCGCCCACGTCTCGCGCCGTGTCCGACGCCACGGCCAGACGACGGCGGCGGCGAGGCGCCAAGCGGGCCCGCTCAAAAGCCACCCCTCCAAGACGTTGCGGGTGATGGAAGGGGAGCCAATGCGGACCGGCATGTCGACACACTCGGCGTGCGGTGCTTACCAGTGGCTCCACGCCTCGGTGACGCGCCCGACGCTGCACAGCTGCCCACAAAGAACCTCAGCTGCCCCGGAACTGCCCGTGAAGAACTTGCCCCGCCCCGCGTCTCGCAAGACGACGCCACGGCTGGAACGACACACTTGTCCAATGGCACGGAAACAGATAAAGGAGCGCCCGCACCACGAACGGGTGGGCTTGTCCGAGGCGGGACGCTCTTAACCTTGAAGGTTTTGGGGCACGATGATGGCGGGGGAAGCAATCGACGACAAGGCAGACCAGCGACCGACGAGGTCGAGTGGGCAGTCGCCACGAGCAGCTCGAGCATCGACGCCGCCGAGTCGCCGGCCAGCCACAAATACGCATCAGGCCCAGCCGCAAACAGCGCCACGACACACGGCATCGACGTCACCGACCGCAGCTGTCGCATCACGCCGCCGACGCCCGACCGGTCAATCTCAAAGCACGAACGGGAGCCGTGAGTGATCACGGCCATCCAGCCTGCCGAGCCGCCCACCACCGCGCCAGCTGGCGTGCACTGCGAGCCGTCGGTCACGACATCAATGGTCGTGGGATCCGTCAGCCAACAAGTGGCTGGCGCGGAGCTTGGGAACGCACAACACGCCAACACGCCGCCAGGCTGCAGGGCCAACAACTGGCGGGCGATGGCCGACTCGTCCGATGCACGGAGGAGGATAGAAATAAGGAGGGAGATGATACCAAGGAGGGGGAGGGGAACGGGCTCTCTCAATGCCCCAAGAGCCATTGGGAGCCCACAGATGGCGGCAGACAGCAAGCCCGTGAGAGCACCCCGCCTTACAACTCGAGGAACCCTAACGCGGTCCCGGACAAGGTCGGCCTGCGAACGTGCTCCCCAAGCGCCCGCGTGTGTCACAAGCAAGTGGTAGGCGAGCACACACACAACTAAAAGGGACCAACGCCTAGCTCAAGCACAGACGGCGGTGGCCAACACGCGGCGAGCAGGTCGGGGAGCATGGGGTAACAACCGACTGCAACCGACGCGAAATGGGGCGTTCGGGGGGGTTGCGCGGGCTCTTTTCCCGCGGACAGACACGCTCCAGGACCGATGAATGAATGAAAACATGGGTTCGACACATTCATTATGAACGATAAGCACTCGGAGATGACATTTTCTAGAACTCATAAAACTGCAGCTCAAATTCATGGAAACATCGACCGAGCTGCGGGCTTGACCCTCACGCAACATCCACCCAGTTTCACCCATCACCCTTTGGGCCAAGTAAACATGAGATTCAATAAATACATAAGTTCACTAATGTGTGGGTTGGCAATTCTGTCGACACTGCTGACATCGACCGACCAAGTCTCAGTCCTCTTGTTTCAACCGACGCGCGTGGCGCCTCCCGTCGATGGTTGCAACGGTCCAGCAACGGACATTCTGTCCTGCATTCTGATCGCTGCCGAATCGCCATTCCAAAAACATACCTCGCAGGAACGGCATTTCGTCCACATTTCTTTGAACATCGGGTGGTGGACGATCAATCGACTGCCTGGCGGCAGTGTCGTCTGCGTGCCAACCGCCTGTTTTGGCCGTTCTGAACGGGGCTGCCTTGAAAGTGCTCCTGAGGGGGGTGGATCAGAACCGATGCCTGGGGGGTCTCTGAAGGCGATTTTTGACCTGCGTCAAGGGCATCTCTGGCGGCGGTGTCGCAGCCGCGTCTGCCGATACGGGGTTTCTGGTCGTGGGGGATGGGTTCCGGGAGACCGCCCCTTTGCTGCCCTTGGGTCACCCCAGCGCTCTTCCCAGCCGCTTCCGCAGCCCGCGGTGCCTCATGCGTGGGGCGACCAACTCACGCCGCGCTGTTCTCACGCCCCACGTTCACCGCTGCCGCCCGTTCTCGTTGGGCTGCTTCGACGGCGGTGACACTGACCCACGCCTCCTGCAGGACGTCTGCTTGGCGTTTTCGTCGCCAGTTGTTCCCACTCTGTGCGTGGCGGGGCTGGCACCGGCTGCGGAGCTGGCCGCCGTTACATCACAGGCGATCGTGCCGGTTGCCACGATGACTGGCGGGTTGGATGGGGGAGTTGGGCAAAAGAAGGCTGCAGCAGTCCGACCAGCGACGAACGCCCGTCAGTCGAGGGGAGTGTCGCAACTACTAGGATGGAGAGTAGAGTGCGGCGGGAGTGCGTCTTCCATCCGTTCTTATTTGTTACTTTGCGTACGCTGCCACGTGCTGGGCGAAGAACCTCACACCTGCACGGGGTGCGTTATTGGCACGCAACTCTTCTGTGGTAGCTTTAACCCGGGCTGGATGCCTGCCTTCCTTCTGACACGGCTGATGCTGTCTAGCTCCCTTTCACATCTCTCCCCCACCATCTTGTGGAGCACCCCTTCCATCTTTGTCCCCCCTGCATTCGCCAGTGTCCAAATGGATATTTGTGGGACGAGATATGTGAGCCCCCGGAGGTTCCCACTCGCCTTGCACCAAATCAGGCGCATCAGGCACACGAAGAATACATGGCAGTTTGCAACAGACCGGGAAAGCCAGGCGTTCACGTCAGCTTCTTCCATGTCGTGGTCATATGGCAAGCCGGCTACCCGCGCGCCATGGTGTCACCAGTTATTGGTACCGCGCTTGGTGCTTGGACGTTGGACGAGCCGCACGTTCTCCCCGTGGGCCATGGGGACTGTGTGGTGATGGCGGTTCACGATTGTACAAGTGCCTGTGCTGCATACGACACCAATCGCATTTGTCACGACAACACGAACTCTTGGGTGTTGTGCGAACGAGAGTATGGTTATCATCCACGGCGGGGGTAACGAGATTGCCGCTTTTCATTCCTATTGTGTTGCCCTCACTTCGACAACCATGACGAGCTGCTGGTGAAGAGGAAAAGCTGATATAGAGACAAGCAACTTTAACTCGTTCCTAACACGCCACCGAGAAGCAACAAGAAGCAATGCGCCCATAGCGGCCGGTGCTCACTACCAACAGTTGCCCACATCCAGACTGGAAAGGCACAATGGCACGTCCGAGCAGCCCCACCAACAACAACTAATCGGTCTCCGTTTCAGCGGCTACGTCAAGTTGGAGCTGCGACCCCGGGTCGGCCACAGTCAGGCTATCCACAAAGAGAGCCAAACCCATGCGCTGCCGCAGCACACTCATGTCATCTGGCGAGAATGCAGCCGGGAGCCCCAAAGAGAAGCAATCCGCAGCCGCCATCACAAACACACCACAGCTGCCCGAGTCGTGCTGCCTCGGTAGACCGTCGTTGCGCACCAATACCCACTCCTCGACGCCCCACTCAAGCGCCACCTCTTCGCCGAGCCGATCGACGACCTCGTCCCGTAGCCAGCGCCGGATCGTGTCAATCACCGAGGCCCTGTCCCCGCCGAAGAGGGAGTCATAGAGCAGCAAGCTGCGTTCACGGACGTCGACGACGACGAGTACCCAGTGGGTGTTCTCAACATTGACGGGGATGAGCACCTTTTCGACCTCGCCAATGTGAAGACCGTTCTTAAATCCCCACGTCCGCACGCCCGCGTAGTCGTAACACCCCACGCGCTCCCGCAATCGCCCGAAGAAGAAGGTGTTGAACATGAAGACACGCGGCACGTCCACGAGTGCCAGCCCGCCGTTCCCGACAAGACCCCGTGACCGCTCGGCGCGGACGACTTGGCCGCGGTGGTTGATGAGCCCCACAAAGGAGTTCATCAACGCGTCGTTGAGCCACAATACGCCTTGCAGCCGGGTGTAGTCAAACACAGTCAAAGTGATCTTGGCCTTGTTGACGGTCCGGACAACAGCAGTTGGTGGCCGGTCCGCGACCAACGCGTCCAATGCACCCGCATAAACACCCGGCAGAGGAAGTGTGCTCATTGGGGCGAGATGAACTGCCGCATCGCCTTGCACGATGGTGGCATCGACACCAATGTGGCCGACTGGACGAAGGAGAAGAAGTCGATCAACGGCTGTCGAAGACCCGACGCCGCGGTCGTCACTGGATTCATCCGCAGGTACATGACCCGCGCCTGAGCACGCCGTCGTGTCGACCAGCTGCGCCGGCGTTGGGGTTGGTTCACCCCTCTCCACGACGGTGGCCTCGGGGTCAGCAATCTTGTGCTCCACCGAATTGTCGTCCGCACGGGCACCTGCACAGCTGCAGCTTGACCCGCGCTGGCACTGGCGCGAGATGTGGGAGTGGAAGAAAGGCGCGAGCGGGACGTGGTCGTTCTCGCCGGCGACATTGTCCGACGCCAGGCGCTGCAGCTTTCGAACATTCATCAGCGCCACCTGCATCATCTTGTGCAACATGTACGTCGAGGGATGCATGTAGGCCAAGCTCGTACGGTTGGCCACCGCAATTGAATGCGAAACCTCAGCGGCTTGGGTGGCCACACCCGCCGTGGAGCCCAAGCTCTCATCCGGCATGTAGATGGGTGAACACGTGTGCGTGATGGAGTGAGGACGATCCAGGATGCACCGCACGCCGTGGGCGCGCAGTATGGGCCGCACTCGACGTAGAGCATTCTTGTCGAGTTTGCATGCGACATAGTAGAAGATGACCTCCGGGAGCTTGGGGAAGCGCTCCAGGACGATGGAGAGAGCCTCGCTCACGCTCTCCGCGCGAAAGAGGCAGCGGAAGCCGAGCGTCACGACGTGGGGGCACACCACGTTAAAGACGCGTTGGGTCAAGCCGCACTTGATCGAGAACGCCTTGTTGCAGGCGTCCCCGTCGCCCTCCACGTCGGCGGCATGCCGGTCCTTACCCTTGAAGCCTACACGCCGTAGCTTGGCGGCGGTGTCCTTGATGCCCGGTCGCACGCGATCCAGGCCCGGAAACGACTCGTAGCTCATCAGAAGGTCGTCGAGGTCGAGCCCGCCCCTCTCTTGCTTCTCCCGCCAGCCGCGGTAGTCGGCGGATGTTGGCACTCCACTCCACTTTCGGCAGGACTCGGCATTCACAAAGCCGCGGTCCACATTCTCCTTCTTGTTGGCCGCGCTGGCGAAGAGTTCGTCCACCGTCACCTCCATGTCAACCGCGCGAAGCAGCACGAGCCCCAAAGCCATCCGGAACTCGACGTCCGCGTCAAAGTCGTCGGCGAACCAGCCGAAGAAGTTGGTCAAAAACCCGACGCCGTCAATGGCCGCGGAGACGTCCCGCCATTTTCCGGATCCTTGCAAACGAAGCGAGTTGGAGAGCAGGCGTACCGCGGCCTCGTCATGCCCGGCAAACATGCCCGACACTGTCTCCCCCAACAGAGCCTGTAGGAAGAGGCGCACGTGTAGCCACGCGCCATCATCGCTCTTGGAGAACCGGCTAAAGTCCGGAGAGCAGATGCCGACGCGGTCGCGCCATGTCTCTGCTGCAACCTTGAATGGCGTGCCTTTGCCACCCAGCGTGACGTTGCCATCTTCGTCCTTTCGCAGCTTGGACTCAAGTCCACTAAATTGTGGTGCGTCGTCCTTGCCGACGGGGGAGGACTGCGGCGCCCGTTTGCCAGCAGCGCTGCTGGCGGCCGTATTCGTCGCCAAGGGAAAAAACCGGAAGAAAACGCGCGCCGCCGCCGTCTCGACGCAGGCCTTGTCGTTGATGGAGATCAGCTCGTGCCACGACTTCATCAGCACCACTTGTGGGCCAGTGAGTGGCGCCGACGACCGCAAGATCTTGGTGATGACGGCTCGTAGAGGGGGCGCAGCGATCGCGCACAGCGACGAGGCCGGGATGTCCAGCACAGGGCACTCCTCCTCCAGCCGCGCGGGGTTTGCATCGTCAGGGTCGGAGCAGCCCAGAGCTTGGCCGTCGATCACAACGAACTTGGGGTTGGGACCGCACAAGGAGCAGATGGCCGTTTCGGGGGGGATAACCAACGTCCGTAGCATCGCCGTGCCCAACTTAACCACGTCTTGGCGCCGTAAGTTGAAGCAAAACACATCGGAAGACAGGTGCCGGGTGGCGGCCGTGTGGGTCGTACGAGCTGTGATAATATAGGAATATAACTTGTCCAGCAACGCTCGAGTGAAGACAAGCCAGCGCCTCCTCTTGTCCCGCCGCCTCAAAGCGAAAAGGCCATCGGCGGCGCCATCGTACTCCACCTGGCGGCCGCACCCCGGTCCGTCGCACGTCCATCGACCGATGATGAGCTGCCAGAGGACCATTGCAGGCACGAAAACGACAGAATCGCGCGAAAGAGCAAGGCACCCTCGTCAGCCACGGCATTTACCCACCTCACGACATGCCTGCCACTGATGCCAACAAATTGAACCCAGACACACAACGAACACAAGAGAAACTCAACGAACATACTTGCATGGCAGGCGCGGACGGGTGGTGTGTATACAGCACTGCGGCCTCCTTGGTGACAACGTGCTGCTCGCCCCGCCGACGCCCACAACTGCCGCAATACGACTCGACCTCTGGCTGCCGCAAGTGGTGGACCTGACCGGCGTTCCCCATGACCTCCATGATGCCCTTCAGCGTCGCGAGGTGATTTGCCCGGCCAGCAGCACTGCCGGCTGCACAACGTAAGAAGAGGCCCCGCCAGTCCGCCGTCCTCGCCCAAACGTCGCCACTCTCAATTTCCCCTGCACACGGGAGCATGTTTCGACGCACACGTGCGGAGACGGCCGCCTCAGCTGCGTCAGTCGAGCTCCGTGCCGTGTCACACGGCGCGCTCTCAATACCCACATCGTCATCCGGCACACCGTCAATGGCAGAAGGTGGATCCGCCCGCACTGCCGTTTCGTAAGATGCAGAGCGCGTGGTGTTCCCCATCGCGTCGCCGGCCGCCGCCGTTGCCCGATGGTCTTCGTGGAGAGGACGCACAAATGTGACATGACCACACCGGGAGCGGAAACGACGACAGCTAGGCGCAATGTACGCCGCCGCATTGGCCGCCGAGAACGACACCAACGAGAAGACGGAGCGGTAGAGCGCAACCCACACCAGCGACGACCCGAGCTGCTTCTTGACAGCAAAGTCCGCCGCCATAGAGCCCAGGTGCATGCGCGTCCAAAATCTGGTAAAGGGGATGTTGGCGTCGGACAAGCACGACCGCAACGCCGTCGTGTGCTGACACGTCGTGCTGCGCGAAGAGGCCGACAGGAAGAGCGCGTTCTGCGTGCCCGAAAAGCACGAGCGCAGAAGCCCACCTCGACGAGACGCCCAGAGGATGCAGCTGTCGTTCTTTCCAGCACCGACCCGCAACAGGATGGCACGAGACCCCGACTGCGGGTCTCCAACGAGCACGGCCGACACAGGCAACGAGCCCTTGCCGACGGCAGTAGACGACGGTAGCCCGCAAGCACTGCGGACACACGCGCCGAGGACCTCCTTGGCGTGCGAGTCGACCACGCAACGTGCACCACGTCGGCGACGCCGCAAAGGAGCGGCGGGAGCAGCCGCGGCGGCAGCAAGGGTATCCTCCAATCCACCGTCCAGTTCAGCAGGGTCCTCCAATGGTGCCGCCGCCGCCGCCGTCCGCCGACGCTTTCGAGTGGGAGCACTGGTTGGCGTTGCGGCGGCGGCCGCCGACGAGCCCGCAGCCGCTGCCGAGCCAGACGGACCACCAACATGGGCACGCATAGCCCAAGCAACATCCACCGGCACGCAGTTGGAGACAGCCACGTGCCGCCTGGCCACGGTGCCGACGCCGGCCACCGGAAGTGAGGCCAGATGAGCTGCGAAGGCCGGTGACGACGCGTCGCCCCCGGCATAACGGGCTACAACGTGGGCGTGAAAACGCGGCTTGCGGCGGGGCTCCCCGTCCGGCATGTCGGCCGCCAAATGTGAGGCGGGCACCCAATAACACCAGCGCTCATCAGATCGACGAAAAAATGGCAGCAACAATGGGACAAGAGCAGCAGTCGCCACGGGGTGAGGAGGGGTGGTCCCTCAAAAAATAGAATGGGGAGCGAGGTGGGAGCTAAAACGAAGCGGTGGTAGCGAACATGCAGCACTCCGAGCAAACACGGCACACGGACGTCGATGGAGGGGAGGGAGGATGACCACCGCGACGACGGCGAGAAAGGCGCGGCGTTGACCAGCTAGCTCAGGTGGGGGCAAACGAACCACCTCGACCTGGTCCGACAGACTGAACAAGCATGTCCGCAAAAACAGGACTACCGACGAGCATGCACCCGCCAGAGGGGGGTGCCCCCAATGCGCCGCTGGGAGGGTGGGCCACACCGGGGCTACATTCAGTAAAACGAATGCAGCAGCCAGGGGGCGTCCTGCTCAGCAGTTCGGGGCACCAATCAGCGGCGGATCTGGCCGCCACGATTGGATTTGGGGCTGAGAAAGCGGCCAGCACGCACCCGCCAGAGGGTGGTGCCCCCAATGCGCCGCTGGGAGGGTGGGCCACACCGGGGCTACATTCATCAAAATGATTGCAGCCGCCAGGGGGCGCCCTGGGCGTCCTGCTCAGCAATTTGGAGCACCAATCAGCGGCGGATCTGGCGGCCACGATTTGATTTGGGGCTGAGAAAGCGGCCAGCACGCACCCGCCAGAGGGTGGTGCCCCTAATGCGCCGCTGGGAGGGTGGGCCACACCGGGGCTACATTCATCAAAATGATTGCAGCCGCCAGGGGGCGCCCTGGGCGTCCTGCTCAGCAATTTGGAGCACCAAACAGCGGCGGTTCTGGCGGCCACGATTGGATTTGGGGCTGAGAAAGCGGCCAGCACGCACCCGCCAGAGGGTGGTGCCCCCAATACGCCGCTGGGAGGGTGGGCCACACCGGGGCTACATTCATCAAAATGATTGCAGCCGCAAGGGGGCGCCCTGGGCGTCCTGCTCAGCAGTTTGGCGCACCAATCAGCGGCGGATCTGGCGGTTACGATTGGATTTGGGGCTGAGAAAGCGGCCAGCACGCACCCGCCAGAGGGGGGTGTCCCCAATATGCCGCTGGGAGGGTGGGCCACACCAGGGCTACAAGTAGTGCTGTGGTCCCAGACATGCTCACTGGGCTCATGATGTTGCTGTCTGGACCGCTCTTCAGACTTGTCTGAGGGAGGCGGATCGGCTTTTCTGTCTGTGTCTGGGGGTCATCCGGCTGCGCGCATGTGTCACCCAGTCGTGAGATGCATGGCGCACGCTCCGCGATCGCGTGGCTTGCAGTGCGATTTCATTGGTCGAGGAGGTTTCCCAGTGTGGGTTCCCACGCAGTTCGTGGGATCGCTGTTGGGCCGGTTTCCTTCACGACAGCTCCGCACAACGGCCGCTCGCCGCACTCTGCCTCGCACAGCGGCAGGTGCACGACGCTCGAGGTAGGAAAAGCGCCGTGCAGCTTTCACATGACATTCGCGTGAATAAGCGATGTGAACAC
>Ga0209831_1002863_pt1 | contig 14666 bp, 11 predicted proteins | sample Maine_Asex4_meta_FD_187451 | JGI IMG/M metagenome (GOLD analysis project Ga0209831, IMG submission 187451) | Marine algal microbial communities from Maine, USA - Maine_Asex4_metaG (SPAdes) (version 2) | ecosystem: Host-associated > Algae > Red algae > Unclassified | place: Maine, USA | collected...
TTTGGTTTAAAAGAAAGTTATATATTTGCAGTCCCAAAGAAAAGAAATATCGCGGAGTGGAGCAGTTGGTAGCTCGTCGGGCTCATAACCCGAAGGTCGTAGGTTCAAGTCCTGCCTCCGCTACTACAGGCCTTGTAAGTCATTGATTTACAAGGCTTTATTTATTTAGGACGGTCAGACTGCGATCGTTTAGCATTGCAAAACTAAAATAAATTCAATAGTAGTGCAAATTACTATCTATTATAGCTAGGCAAAGATAATAACTATTCTTTCAAATAGAACTCATAGAATACCATCTATCTAGCGGATTTAGGCTATAAATAGGCTTTAAAATTGCAGTACTTTAAATCTTAAATAGAAAAGAACTTAGTAAACATTATAATCCCATTTGTATTATTAGTTACCTACACTTTCTACCATATTGGGAAAATATTATGGCAACATATTAATGTAAGGTGAGTCACAATACATCTTGGAATTTTGGACCACAGTTTATTCAAATTAACATGCCGTCAAATACATCCATTCAGTTAAAGATATAGTAAGAAATAAAATATCAGTTGTTAGGCACAAAAAAATAACGATGTTCAAATGATGTCTATACCCAAACCAAATTGGATCCATTTAGGACTTTCTCTCCATTCCATCTATAAGCCACTAGATAGCCGTCCTTAGCAACAGAATAGTCTAGACAGCATACATTCTTTTTCAATAACTTAGGAGTACCACTTAACCAGTAGTGACCAAAGAAAACAGGTACTTGAACACCATCGTAATTATCCATTGACTTATCAAAAGCCTTGCTCTTCATTTTTATGTTAGGGACAACACTCATTTGCTTGTAGGATTTACCGCGTGGATCTTCCCACCACTTGACTCTAATATCATGTCTCACTGTTCCATCTTTATCTTTAAAGCTACTTCCAGATGGCAATAAGACTTCTAGTCCCTTACAAGTAATCTCAATAGCACTATAGAGACTTGTAGTTGGATTAGCAGACTTAACAAATTGATCATCTGTTAGTACTCCGTTATCAGTATGCTTTCTAAGGTACTTGATGGATTGACTATCAAAGCATGCATGACAAGCTCTGTAGTCATCGGTTTCTAAATACATAGGTAGAGTCTTAAACCAACTAATCATCTCATCATACTCTTTCTGCTTACCTAGATGTTGAAGTAAGGTCTCTGAATGTTGTTTGTAGTTCTTTACCAGATGGGGTCTTAGGTATCCCTTTTTACCCAAGGTATTGAACAAGATTGAATTGTATTCATGATTACCCATCAATGCCTTGGCTGATCCATTATCAACCATCTTCCTAACTATATCCACCACTCCTCGGTTGTCTGGTCCTCTATCAATGTAGTCCCCTACAAAGACTACTTGTCTTTCAGGATGTACAAAGTATCCTGCTGTACCGTCGTAGCCTAATTTATACAAAAGCATCCTCAGCTTATCTGAGTAGCCATGTATGTCTCCTATGAAGTCAATGTTATTCATTTATTCTACTAATCTAACCACCTTATTTATTGATAAGTTCTGTATAGAGTCTTTATTTTAGGAAGTAGATTATGTCTTATAGTATACACTACTAAATCAACCTAATTTTAGTGTTCGTATAATTGAAAATATATGCTTACAAGAATCAATAAGATAAAACCAATCAAGTTCGATACAATAGATTATATCGAATTAGTTAATAGAGAAAGATAATTCTTGCAGTACGTATCCGTTTAATTATTATACAAATCTTTATAAAATCGTTCTTTTGACTCTTATTATTATGAATTTTAAGCTTGGGTTTTTATATTATAATAATTAATGTGATATACTTACTATGATGCAAATAGGCTTCACGTAGAACTTCATATTGCAGTTAATTTAATATATTTGACATAATTTGTCTATTTAATACTTGAATAATGGTATTTGGAAATAAACTACGTCAACTTAGGGAAAGCCAGCATTTGGTTCTCAGGAAAGTAGCTGCTGAATTAGACATCGATACAGCTACTATGTCTAAGATCGAAAGAGGAGATAGGTTTGCTAAAAGGGAGCATTTACCAATACTTTCCAAAATATTTAGTATCAGTGAAGAAGAGTTAAGGACATTATGGCTTGCTGATAAGGTATGTGAAATTATTGGAGAAGAAAAAGAAGGTTTACAAGCGCTTAAAGTTGCTGAAGCACATATTGAATATTCGTTAATTAGTACAAAAGCAGTTTAATATGGGTTACTCTTTTGCAGGGCATGAAACATTTACTTGTCGTAACTATTGGCTAAAGAAGGGTTTAGACCATTATTGGTATGGTGGTAATTTTACTTCAAGTTCCATTAAGGAGTTAGGAGTAGGAAAGAATATGGTTGGATCAATTAAATTTTGGCTTAAAGCTTTTGGATTAGTAGATATTGATAAATATCAGTCAGACTTGGCGAAGTATATATTTGATGATAAAGGTGTTGATCCATATCTTGAAGATATTGGTACTATTTGGTTACTACATTTTCTTTTAGTCACAACTGAATACGCTTCTATTTATTCTTTAGTATTCAATCATTTTAGGAAACTTAGAGTAGAATTTACCAAGGAGCAACTCTTAGCATTCTTAGAAAACGAATTAGTTTCCAAATCACAAAGCTATAGTGTTAATTCACTTAATAAGGATATATCCGTATTCCTCAATAACTACACTCGCCCGATTAAACCAAAGAGCGTAGAAGAGGAATTTATGGGCTTACTGTACGAACTTGACTTAATTGAAAGAGTCCAAAAGATTGGCAACAAGCAATCTTATAAAATTGAGAGTCAAAATAGAGATAGTCTATCTCCATTAATTCTTCTCGCATGTTTGCTATATAAAATGAATGGAAATTCTATTTCATTTAATGAAATTCTGAACGGTATGAATAATGTAGGTTCTGTATTTGCGTTAAACAGCAATTCAGTTCTTGATAAATTAAAAGAAGGTATAGAGATGTTTCCTAAACACTTAGTCTATTCTGATGATGGAGGCGTACAAGTACTTCAGATTATAAAAGATATTGATTACAAAACCGTACTAAATCAATATTATGCAGCATAGTTACTCCCCATCAATAAATATAAAGAGAGATACACAAAACGAAAGATTGTATATCCCTACAGAAAATTCTAAATCTGTATACGAAACTATAGCATCTAATTTCAAATCTGGTGTTCATTCATATAACTTAATTGGTAGTTATGGAACTGGTAAGTCAGCTTTCCTATTAGCTTTTTATAAACACTTAAATAAAGAGGAAGAGTATTTCAAACCGCTTAATGGTCAATTTAATGGTTGTCAAAAATTTAAGTTCATACAAGTTGTAGGTCAGTACGAGTCATTAGTGCAAAGTTTAGGTAGAGAACTTGAAGTAGAGCCAACCGAAGAAGCTGTCTACAAAAAGATTAAGGATCTTCAAACTAAATATAGGAAGAGAAAAATATGTTTGGTCCTTATAATTGATGAATTTGGTAAGACTTTAGAATATGCTTCCAAAAATAATCCAGAAAAAGAGCTTTACTTTATTCAAAAAATAGCAGAGTATGCAAATGATGGCAAGCGTAACTTTCTGTTCCTTACTACCCTGCATCAAAATTTCGATGCTTATGCAATTGGCTTAGATGAAAAAGATAGAAAGGAATGGGAAAAGGTCAAGGGAAGAATAAAAGAACTCCCGTTTAATGAACCTGTAGAACAACTACTTCAATTAGCTTCAGAAGGAATAAATAAGGTATACCCTGCCAAAGCGAAAAAGAATATCTCCAAAACTTTATTAACACAAATAAAGAAAACGAATCTATTTAAACTTAGGAATGAGTTAAATGATGATGTCTTAAATAAACTATATCCATTAGAACCGTTATCAGCATCTTCCTTACTAATATCCCTACAGAAGTATGGGCAAAACGAGCGAAGTTTATTTGGTTTTATTATTACTAAAGAACCATTTGGACTTGCAGAATTTATAAGTAGTACCAAAGATGATTATTATTCTTTAGCTCATGTTTTTGATTATTTGGTCTACAATTTCTCATATTTATTACAATCAAGAAACAATCCTGACTTCTTTAGATGGAGGGTGATCAATACTGCGATTGATAGAGTTGATAACCTTATTGAAAAGAATATATCTGAATCTAAAAACATCATTAAATCTATTGGGCTGTTAGATCTAGTACATAATAATGGTGCTTCAATAACTAAAAATTTTCTGAAGCAGTACTGTAAAGATGTGCTTAAAATAAAATCGGCAGATCCGATACTGAATCAATTAGAAGAGAAATCAATTATAAAATATCATTCATTTAAAACTTCTTACTCAATCTATGAAGGAAGCGATATTGATATTGAAGCTGAAATAGAACAAAAAAGAAAAGAAGTTGGACAGATAATTTCGTTAGAGGAAGAAATCAATAAGTACTTTGAATTAGATTATGTTGTTGCTAAAGCTGTTTCTTATAAATCTGGAACACCACGATTATTCAAATATGAGATCACTGAGTCACCTATTATTGATTTCATAGAAGAATCATCTGAAATAGATGGAATCATTAATATTGTTATATCAGATAAAGCTAAACCATCTTATTTAAAATCTAAGTTAACTGAGCCTATCATACATTGTATAATTGATCAAAATGAGAATTTAAAAAATCAATTGAATGAGATAGCTTTAGTGGACAAAGTATTAATTGAAAATACCTTAGATAAAGTTGCGAGAGCTGAATTATTCGAGTTTAAATCAAGCTTGATTAACAAGGTTATTTCTTCATTTAGGAGTTATCTATATTCATCATCCGCAAATTGGTACTTTGAAGGGAAGAAGATTAAAATTGAAAACTCAAAGCAGTTAAATAAGAGGTTATCCACTATTATAAGTATTGTATATCCTGATACTCCCATATTTAAAAATGAGTTAATAAATAAATCGAAAATATCTGGCTCAATACATCATGCTAAAAAGCAATTTATTCAAGCTATTGTCAATTTCAGCAATAAGCCAAATTTCAACTTTGATGATAATAAGATGCCTCCTGAGAGGACTATCTATCATTCTCTTCTTGAGAATACAGGACTACATACAAATAATGCAGATTCTGCTTACTTCTCAAACCCCACAGATACTAGCTTCAAAGCATTATGGGATATTAGTCAAGAGTTTTTAAAATCGACAAGGAAGGGAAAAAGAACAATCCAAGAATTTATTTCAACCTTACAAAAAAGACCTTTTAAACTAAAGGATGGATTTATAGAATTTTGGACTATCACCTTCTTTTTTATTCATAAAGAAGAGTTTGCTTTATATGAAGATGGTGTATATACCCCTAATTTCAATACTGAGGTTGCAGAGCTATTTTTCAAAAGAGCTAAATCGTTCTCCATTAAAGGCATAAAAGTATCTGGTGTTAGATTGAATCTATTCAACAAATATAGAGCTCTAATACAACAAGGTAGTCATGAGACTTTAACGAATAAGGGCTTTCAAGAAATTGCTAAGCCATTTTTGGTTTTCTACAAACAACTTTCTAATTATTCTAAGCATTCTACTAAGTACCTCTCTAAAGATGCTATTAACTTTAGAGCCACTTTACTCAATGCAAAAGAATTGGAAAAAACATTTTTTGAAGATATTCCCAAGTGTTTTGGTTATACAATTTCTATCATAGAAAAAGATAAAAATCTTCTTGGAAAATTTGCAGATAAAGTACAGGATAGTATTAAGGAGCTAAGGTTATATGATGATAAGCTCATCGAAAGGATTAAGGGAGTATTAGAATTTTATTTGGGTTTGGAGAATCTATCTTTTGATGAATTGAAAAATGGCTTTATCAATAAATATCAAGGTAAGTTAGATCACTTACTAAATCCAAAACAAAGAACAATTATTAGAAGATTAGAATCTCAAATTCCAGATGAGAAACTATGGATATCAAGTATCGTCCAAGTATTAATAGGTAAAACAATTGCCAATTTTAATGATGATGACGAACTACTCTTATACGAGAGTATCAAAAAAGAGTTTGATGATTTGGAAGCATTATTAGATCTGACTAAAGACAACTTTGATGTCAACAAAGAAGTAGGTATCAAATACAAGATAATTGGAACTGATAAGAGAAATAAAGAGAAACAGATTGTTTTATCAAGGAAGGATCAAAGAGAAATAAAAAAATTACAAGAAAAAATCAATAAATTAGTCGGAGGGTATAGTGAAAAGGTTATTGAAGGACTATATTTAGAAATGCTTAAGAATTTATGATGAATAACGGTGTTAAACATGTGCTCGGGATTTCTGGAGGAAAAGATAGTGCTGCATTAGCTATTTACCTAAATAATAACTATCCATCTATGGATATCGAGTATTATTCTTGTGATACAGGAAAGGAGTTACAAGAGACCTATGACCTCATAGATAACTTAGAGAATTACTTAGGTAAAAAGGTAAAAGTTCTTACAGGTAATAATGAAATGAGTGATAAAGCTCCTTTTGATTATTTCCTACAATCTTATGGCGGTTATCTTCCTTCTAATATAGCAAGATGGTGTACAAAGAAGCTAAAACTAATGCCATTTGAGAAATATATAGCTGGAGATGACCCAGTTATATCCTATGTAGGCATTAGAGGGGATGAAGATCGAGAAGGATATATCTCTAAGAAAACTAATGTTCAATCCATATTCCCATTTAGACAAAACATATGGAGTGAGGATATTATCAATATAGTATTGAAGAATGAAAACATGCCTTTTATAGAGAAGCTATATCAAGAGAGCTGTTTTCATGACAATAAAGACAGAATACTCCAATTAGCTAATACAGATATCAGCCCATCATTCGATAAGAAAACTAAACTTGGATTCTTATTAGATGCGAGTACTTCAGATTTCAATAAAGTAGTATTTCAATTTTTAAAAACAACGACTTATCCGATGTCTCATCTTGACAGTTACCCTCTAATAGAGAATGAAGATATACTTGTAAGGGATGACATATTTACTATTCTTAGAGAATCAGGAGTGGGTGTACCTGCATATTATGAAAAACGAGAATACAAGGTTGACATAGATGGAGAACTAAAAACAGGATATTACTCCAGAAGTAGATCAGGGTGTTTCTTTTGCTTCTTTCAGCAAAAAATAGAATGGGTTTGGTTGTACGAAAACCATCCCAACCTATATCAAGAAGCAATGGAATATGAAAAAGAAGGATATACTTGGCAACAAGGAGAAACACTTCAAGACCTATGTTCAGATGAAAGAAGAGATTCTATAAAAAGTGAACATTACACAAGAATAAAAAGACAAAAGAACAACTTTAAGTCACCTAACTTAGTAGACATACTTACAGATAGTACCTCGGATGAATGGGAAATCGATTGGGAGGAAGAGGAAGGTAAAGGTTGTGCAGCTTGTTTTGTATAAATCTACCATATGTTAAATAGTGCATTCAAGCTAGGGGAAGAGTTATTGCTAAAAACAGTAGAATACCCTCTGCATCCAAATTTATGGATCAAATATGATATTTCAGCAGTTGATTTAAGCATGATAAACTGGAATACAATAAAGTATCTTAATGAAGAAGGTGATGATTTCGGTCCTGATATAGGTAATTTGCCAAATAACGAAGGAGGTATTTATCTTTTTTCGATTCACTGCCCAGTTATCATAGGTCACACTGAATTTCCAGCATATATAGGTCGTGCTCAATCGACTAAAAACCAAAATCTAAGAAAAAGATGTAGAGAGTATTTCACTAAGTACGCTAGAGAAGATGAAAGACCTCTGATCACTAAGATGATCGAATATTGGGGTAAGTATCTTTATTTAAGCTACTTCATTTTGGATGACAATCAAGATACAATCGATTATGAGAAAAAGCTAATCAATTCGCTTTTACTACCTTTTAATAATGCTATACCAGACATCGAGATTAGACAAGCTATAAAAGCCTTTTGATATGAAAATTCCAGCACTACGAGCAAAAATTGGTACATGGACGTACTATATAACAACATTAACATTTCAGCAAGTGTCAGACTCAGTTTCAAAAATTGATGATGAGCTTCACAAATCAGAAAGTCTAAGAGATCTAATCCAAAGAAGTATAACTAATAATTATTTAAGTATTAAAGATTATGTTATAAACCAACCAGATCTCTTTTTTAATTCACTTGTTTTGGCGGCTTATAACGATTATCCGAATTGGATAGAGATTGAGGTTACTTATGATGATCATGAAACGTATCAATTAGGGTTGTTAGAGTTTCCAACTCAACACAAAATCTTTCCAGTTGATGGACAACACAGAGCGGAGGGTATTAAAGCTGCACTGATAGAAAAACCCGAATTAAAATCAGAACAAATAGGGGCTATTTTTATTGGACACCAAAATGATGAAATAGGAATGCAAAGAACAAGAAGATTGTTTACCACCCTTAATAGGTACGCTAAGCCAGTTTCATTAAGTGATAGCATAGCTCTTGACGAGGACGACACCGTAGCAATAACTACGAGAAATCTACTTGAAGAATTCGAGCTTTTTACCAAAGAAAGAGTAGTTCTCACTCAAGGCAAAGCTATTCCCACTAATAATAAATCGGCTTTGACATCGATCATTACTCTATACCAAGCAAATTTAGAAATTTTCAAATTGTTTTACGAAAACGAATTTCAGAAAAGACCCTCTAAAAGTAAATTGGATAAATTTCTGAAATATAGACCTTCAGATGAGGTACTAGCGAAATTTATGAAATTTTGTCTTGCCTATTGGAAATCATTTAGTAAGGATTTATCGTCAATTGCTAATTATTTGAATATTAATGATAATCCAGCTAGTGAATATAGAGGCAAGCCTTTTGGAGGTAATTTGTTATTTCGACCTGTAGGTTTATTGCCTTTTGTTAAAGCATCTATAGTTATTCATAAAAGGAAAGATATTTCATTTACTACGATATTAAGGAAAATGGATAAACTAAATTTAGACATCAATAGTGTTCCTTGGCACAATGTCTTATGGAATGAAGTTGAAAGTAAAATGATAATGAATTCAAGTACAGTAACTCAATTACTATTAGAATATATGTTTGATAATACCATTTTAACAGACTCAGAATTGATGAAATTAAAACAAGGATACGCCTCTAAAACCTCCTATCAAGGAGACGATATTGAAAACGTGCTAGATGGCATAAATTAGATTGTATTATGCTTAAAGAAGTCAAATGGTCAAATAACAGGGTATACCGAACTCATGATAAACATGAGCCTGTAGAGTTCTATCTCAAAGCTTTGGCTAATAGCACATCTTTTGATCTTCTGTTAGGTTACTTCAGTACGTCGGCTATAAATGTATTGTCCCTAGGTTTTGCTTCGTTCATACACAATGGAGGGACTGTAAGGATAGTAGCTAATCATATTTTGTCGAAACAGGACAAGGAAGCAATACTAGCTGCCGATAGTGGAGACTTTGACTCATCCATAATTGATCTTACAGATATCAAAAGTCTAGTCTCAAATCTAAATGAGTATGGTTCTCACTTCTTCAATTGTATTTCTTACCTCATAGCAAATAATAGAATAGAATTAGTATTAGTATCACCTAAAGATGGACAAGGTATTTCCCATTATAAATCAGGTGCTTTTCATGATGGTACAGATACAGTAGGTTTTACGGCATCGTGTAACTTTACCTATAGTGGTTTAGTACGCAACTTAGAAAAGCTTGAGGTATTTCTACTTTGGGAAAACAGTAGATCTAGTAAGTTGATTTATAGTGAAGCTGAGTATTTTGAAGTTCTGTTTTCTGGTAATGCAGATTATGTTGACTATATAGATCATGCCGACATAGAAATAGCCATTCAAGATGGCTTTCAAGGGAAGTCGATCGATGAATTATTAGTAGATGAAGAAATGCTCTTGAAAGTAAAAGGGGAGCTTCAAAACAACCCATTTTTAAAGGAAACAATAGAACAACAGCAAGATTTCATTCACGACTTACGAAACACCCCAAAATTCCCTTACCCGAGTGGTCCGAGAGACTATCAAGTTCAAGCATATGACAATTGGATAGCTAATAACAAAAAGGGAATATTTGCAATGGCTACAGGGACAGGTAAGACAATCACCTCTCTCAATTGTTTGTACAATGAGTATCTTGAAACTGGAACTTATCAAGCTGTTATATTAGTTCCAACCATCTCTTTAGTTGAACAATGGGAAGAGGAATGCTTCAAATTTAACTTTAATAATGTCATAAAGGTATCAAGTAAATCACCTTGGACAGATGCAATATCAGAGATACAAACGAGTGCATTGTTCTTAGATCCATCGTTCGTTATTATTTCCACATATGCTTCTTTTCCAAGGAGTAAGTTTCAATTTTTCTTTAAGAAACTAAATAGCGTAACATTATTGATAGCTGATGAAGCACATAACTTCGGAGCGCCATCTCTTGCTCGACTAATGGATGAAGTTCATCTAAAGAAGAGGATCGGATTATCGGCGACTATTGATAGAAAGTATGATGAGTTAGGGAATAATCTTATACAACAGTTCTTTGATAGTAAACCTCCTTATACCTATGAGTACTCAATGAAAACAGCATTAGAAAAGGGAGTGCTCTGTCAATACACTTATACACCTCATGTTGTGTATTTAAATGACGATGAACAAGAAAGGTACTTAGAGGTAACAAAGCAACTATATAGATTTTTAGATTCTGAAACAGGAAAATACAAAGACTGCCAAGAGGTAACAGATCTTCTAATGCGAAGAAAGAGAATAATACACAAAGCATCAAATAAGAAGATAGTTTTTGAAAGAGTCGTAGGAGAGGAACTTATCAAAAGAGGTGATTTAAAGTACACTTTAGTATATGCACCCGAGGGGAAAGATTATGACTATTCGCAAGAGGATGAGATAGAAGAAGAAGAATCAATAATAAATGAATATTCAAGAATAATCACATCACTTGATGAATTTGTTACGTTGAGACAGTTTACTGGTGGTACGAAGAATAGGGATGAGCTTTTAACTAAGTTTTCTAATGCAGAGATAGATGTACTTATTTCGATGAAGTGTCTTGATGAAGGAGTCGATGTACCTAGATCTGAACTTGCATTCTTTTGCGCTAGTACAGGTAATCCCAGGCAGTTTATTCAAAGAAGAGGGCGAGTTTTAAGAAAACATATTGAAAAGTCACATGCAACAATTCATGATTTAATAGTATTGCCTAAGCGAGATTCTGAGGAAAATAAAGATGCAATTAAAGGACTTGTGAAGTCGGAAATGGCACGAGTTTACGACTTTAGTAGTTTAGCACTAAATAGTCACGAATCCTTCAGAATTTTAGAAGACGAACTTGACTTTTACGGTATTAACTTATACAATATAAATGAAGAAGAATGACAAGGAAAGACAAATTATTAATGGATTATTTGGCACACTCACTAATCAAAGATAAATACAAAATTGCAGATAGACGAATACCGAAAAATGTTGATGATGGTATGATGTCTTCTTCACCCATCATAAAGGCTATAGCCCATATAATAAATGAAGTAGAGAAGTATCCAAGCAAGAGTGAAAAGGAAGTTGAGCAATTGATTAGAAAACTTCTAAATAAATCACCACTATGATAATACAATCAGTTACATTAGAAAATTTCCAATGCTACTATGATAAGAAAGAGTTTGACTTCAGTTCTGGGCTTAATATTATTTTAGGGGATAATGGAGAAGGTAAAACTAAATTTTTTGAAGGCGTAAGCTGGCTTCTTGGTGGCAATAGATATAATCTTGACAAACTGGTATCAAAGAAGAAACTTTCAGAGGAATACAACAATGGTATTTTTCCAGTTTCTGTTTCAATGAGAGTTAAGATGAATAACCAAGACTACATTTTCAAAAAGTCTTTTGTTGTTGAATCAAAAGAAGAAGGAGCAAAGACCTCGGACTTTCAATTAGTCTGTGTTCATACAAATGAAAAAGGTGAACGAGAGAACGTACTCGATGATAAAGCTATTCAATTGCTAGACGAGACATTTCCTCCTGAGATTAGAAGGTATTCTATGTTCAAAGGTGAAGCAGAGCTAGATATATTTAAATCTGGAGAAGAGGCTCTAAGTAATTTAGTTAAATCTTTTTCTGATGCTAAATATTATGACAAATACTGTAATTACGGGAAGTATCTCAGGGAAAAAGCTGAGAAGGCAGTGGACAATGATGTTAAACAATCATCGAAAAGCAAGAAAGAATTTGATGAGATTGAACAACTCATAACATTAAAAAGTAACAAACTTAATTCACATAAATCAATTCTCAATAAGGAAACGGAGAATCTAGAAAGAATAAAAGAAGATCTTCAAGATGCTGACAAGCACTTTGATAACGCAGAAAGTTTAAAAGTAATAAAGGCAAGAATTGCACATCATAAAGAAAATAAGTCGACTGCCCAAAAAAGAATTGTAACAGATTTCACTTCTAGGCTATTTGATGAGAAATGGCTACTTATTCATTTCGAGAATATTCAAAATGAATTTAATGCAAAAATTAGTAGTTTTGAAAAGAACCGAAGAGATGAAGAAGAAAGATTTAATATTGAAAAAGGCAAAGCTCAACTTTCGAAGGAAATCTTAGAACAAGTAACCCCTTTGCCAGTTGGTGTACCCACCTTGGCTCATATGAAAGAGATGCTATCCGAAGAATACTGTAAAGTTTGTAACAGGAGTGCTGAGAAAGGAAGTAATGCATATATGTATATGGAAAAAAGGATTAGAGAATTTGTAGACTCTCAACAACCTAAACAAGTAAAACAAAAAGAGAAATTGTATAGATTTAACTACCTATCTAAGCTATGGAGTATGTCTGATAGTTCCACAAAAGAAGTTTTAAAAATAAGAAGTATTAATCAAGAAATTACAGACGCATTTGACTTTAATACTCGATTGAAAACCAACCTTTCAGATATTGAAATTAAGCTTGAAAAAGAAGAAAGAGAGTTCCAAAAGATTATAGCAAAAAGCAATGCAGAAGAAGATCTCGTTAGTATATATTCTAAGGTGAAAGAATGGAGAAGACAAGAGAGTAATATAGAACGAAGCAATGAAGATACCAATAAAATAATTGCCTCGCTTGAGATGGATGTAAAGAAGTTAAAAGAACGCAAAGAATCAATTGACTCAAAAGATGCTAAAAGCTTTTTAGTTGATACTAGATCAATCCTACGAGATGTTGAAACTATATTTTTAGAAACAAGAGAAAAAAAATATGACGAGTTTCTTCAAAAGATAGAACACAAAGCTAATGAGATATTTTCAAATATAAATGTTGATGATTTTACAGGAGAGATACAGTTATCTAAGGAGGTTAAAGGTGACAGTGAGAAAATTAAAGTTGATCTTTTAGAGAATGGCAACCTTTATGATAATCCCAATCAATCTCTACAAACAACTAAGCATATGGCTGTACTTTTTGCAATATCGGAAATTGCATCAGAAGTAAGTTCGTATGGTTCTGGCGAATATCCAATGATTTTTGATGCACCTACTAGTTCATTTGGGATGAAAAAAACTATGGACTTTCTAAACTTAGTAAATAGTACAGATAAACAGAGGATAATTGCGACGTATGAATTTGTAGGAAGAGATTCCTCAGGAAATCAAATTATTGAAGAGGAGTTTTCAAGTGTAAAGAGAGCAAAAGCTTTTTGGTTGAAAAGGGAATCTTTTGATAAGAATGATTTAAGCACTATTAACACCACAATTACACCAATATAGATATGGAAAGTTTATTTGATGAATGGAGAAGGGTGATTCCCCAATACAGCGTACGATTCAAGGACTTGTTTGCTTCTTTGGCAAATAAATATACTGCTTCAAGTGAAAAAGTGAGTAGCCTTGGAAAACACTTTGAGGTGCAATATGAGCTATATACGTATGCTTTCTTTTTAGGATTATATAGTAAAACTAGAGTTAAATTTAGTGCAGGTGAAAAGAAATGGAATTTCAGCAATCCTATTGAAACTTGGGGAAGTAGAAGAACTACTAGGAAAGACTATAAATATATACAAGACTACATGTTTATGGCAGTAATGACAAAATCAGATGTGGATCTTTTGGCATTAGAAAAAGGTGATATTGAATCAAAGGAAGTTGTAAAACAATTAATCAATGTTTTAGAAGAGTATGTGTATGGTGGTCTAACCATAATTTCCGAAAAAATGGAAGATGGGCTAAATCCATTTCTTACAAGTGATAGTTTTATGCAATTACTAGTTAAATCGGGGATTGACGACTAATAAAATTACTTCCAAAGAGGCTAAATCTATTTTAAAGATTTCGGATTGTACACTAATGCATCTTTGAGAAGATGCAATAATAAGAACTATCAAAAAAACAAGCCATCAAATAGTTAGAATAGAAGAATCAAAGAGAGAGAGGCTTGGTATATTATTGTATTCTAAATCTGAAAGATGTTCAATAGAAAGTGCTTGGAGAATGAGTAATGGATGGAAAAAGGAAGAATGAATGCTACTATCATCTACATATTAACCTGAGTTCGACTGTTAAATAATTGAATATCAATTAAATATATATTAAATAATATGTGATTGTGTAGTAAAAAATAGGGAATATTCGTATCTT
>Ga0209831_1002865_pt1 | contig 14663 bp, 9 predicted proteins | sample Maine_Asex4_meta_FD_187451 | JGI IMG/M metagenome (GOLD analysis project Ga0209831, IMG submission 187451) | Marine algal microbial communities from Maine, USA - Maine_Asex4_metaG (SPAdes) (version 2) | ecosystem: Host-associated > Algae > Red algae > Unclassified | place: Maine, USA | collected...
CCTCGACTTTGGCGAGTTCTTCGCGCGTAATCGCCGCGCCGTGGCTGATATCAAAACGGATGCGTTCGCCGTCGACCATCTGGCCCTTTTGCGCGACATGTTCGCCGAGCACGCGGCGCAGAGCTTCATGCAACAAATGCGCGGCAGAGTGATTGCGTTTCGTTTTCTCGCGGTTGTCCGCGTCGACGCTGAGCTGCGCTTCATCGCCGACCTTCACCGTGCCGGAGAGCGTCCCGATGTGGGCATGCAAATCGCCCGCGCGTTTTTGCACATCTCTAATCTCAATGCGTGCGCCGTTTTCAAAAACCGCCACGCCTTTATCACCGGCCTGCCCGCCACTTTCCGCATAGAACGGTGTCTCGCGCGTGATGAAAACGACGTCCCCGTCCGTCGCCTCGCCGACCGCGACATCGTCTTGGATAAGCGCCACGACGCCCTGTCCGTCTGATAATGTGTCATAGCCTGTGAACGCGGTTGCGCCGGATTTTTCCAACAGCTCTTTGAACAAATCATCCGCCCCGGCGCTCACGAATTTGCCGCCATCGGCTTTGGATTGCGCCTTTTGCTCTTCCATAGCTGTGTCGAAGCCGTCCGTGTCGACGTCAATCCCTTTGGCGCGTAGTGCGTCTTGAGTGAGATCGAGCGGGAAGCCATATGTGTCATAGAGGGTGAACGCCGTGCGCCCGTCCAGTTTGTCGCCCTTGGACAAATCTTTGACGGCCTCTTCGAGAAGGGCCGTGCCGCGGCCCAATGTTTTGCGGAAGCGGATTTCTTCTTGCTCAAACACGCTTTCAATATTGGCTTGAGCGCGGCCGAGCTCTGAATAGGCAGCGCCCATTTCATCGACCAAGGTCGGGACCAAGCGGTGCATGAGCGGGTCTTTTGCGCCGAGTAGATGCGCATGCCGCATGGCGCGGCGCATGATACGGCGTAGCACATAACCGCGCCCTTCATTGGATGGCGAGACACCATCCGCCATGAGGAAGGAGCAACTGCGTAGGTGATCCGCAATCACGCGGTGACTAAACTTAGCTTCGCCCTCAGGCTTCACGCCCGTCAAATCAACCGAAGCACCGATAAGCGTTTGGAACAGGTCCGTGTCGTAATTGTCGTGTTTGCCTTGCAGAATGGCGGCTGTGCGCTCCAGCCCCATGCCCGTGTCGATGGAAGGTTTTGGCAAGTCCACCTGCGTGCCATCAGCGCGGCGCTCATATTGCATAAAAACCAGGTTCCAAATTTCGATAAATCTGTCGCCGTCCTCATTCGGAGAGCCCGGAGGGCCGCCCGGAATATCAGGACCGTGGTCAAAGAAAATTTCAGAGCACGGCCCGCAAGGCCCCGTATCGCCCATGGCCCAGAAATTATCATTGGTGGCAATGCGGATAATCCGTTCATCCGGCAGGCCTGCGATTTTTTTCCAGAGATCAAAGGCTACATCATCCGTGTGATAGACGGTGACGAGCAACTTATCTTTGGGGAAGCCAAAATCATCGGTGACGAGTTTCCAAGCGTGTTCAATCGCTTCAGCTTTAAAGTAATCGCCGAAGCTGAAATTGCCGAGCATTTCGAAAAATGTATGGTGGCGCGCTGTGTAGCCGACATTGTCGAGGTCGTTATGTTTGCCGCCTGCCCGCACGCATTTTTGCGAAGTCACAGCACGCGGATAATCCGGCGTGAGCGCGCCCGTGAACCAGTCTTTAAACGGAACCATACCCGCATTCACAAAGAGCAATGTCGGATCATTTTCCGGCACAAGCGGCGAGCTGGCCGCAACGGTGTGACCGTTTTTTTCGAAGAAGCTCAGAAATTGTGAGCGGATATCAGCAAGAGAGGTCATAGAGACAATCCATAATAGGGACGCCTCATATAGAAAGAGCGCCTGGCAGTGCCAAGCGCTCTTTTGGTTGGAAATGTTCGTCCTTTACAGCCGGGGAGCCATAAAGCTGCGGGGACAGCCTTTAAAGGGACGAAAGACGGCCGCTTAGTTTCGGGTGACAGCCACCTTATGATAGTCCAACCGTTATAAATAGCTGCAAGCGTTAAGCGCCGAGACCTAAGGCTGCGGGAGCTTCGCCTTCATCTTCAACTTGCTCAGCCTTTGGCATAAGAAGCTCCTCTTCGATGAGGCCTTCATTCATACGAATCTTGCGCTCGATCTCGTCCGCCATTTGCGGATTTTCCAGAAGGAACTTGCGGACGTTCTCGCGGCCTTGGCCAATACGCTCATCGCCGTAAGAATACCAGGATCCGGATTTCTCGACGACTTCCGCTTTTACGCCTAAGTCAATGATTTCACCCGTTTTTGAAATACCTTCGCCATACATGATATCAAATTCAACCTGACGGAATGGCGGAGCCACTTTGTTTTTGACAACTTTAACGCGGGTCTGGTTGCCGATCACTTCGTCGCGATATTTAATCGCGCCAATGCGGCGAATATCAAGACGCACAGAAGAATAGAATTTCAGTGCATTGCCGCCTGTTGTGGTTTCAGGCGAGCCATACATCACGCCAATCTTCATCCGGATTTGGTTGATAAAGATGACCATACAGCCGGATTTAGAAATGGAGCCTGTCAACTTGCGAAGCGCTTGGCTCATCAAGCGGGCCTGTAAGCCCGGCAGACTGTCGCCCATATCGCCTTCGAGTTCGGCGCGCGGCGTCAGCGCCGCAACAGAATCAATGACGAGAATATCAACCGCGCCGGAGCGCACGAGTGTGTCGGCAATTTCCAAAGCCTGCTCACCCGTATCCGGCTGCGCAATCAGCAGCTCATTCACGTCAACGCCGAGCTTAGCCGCATAGACAGGATCCAGCGCATGTTCCGCATCAATAAAGGCCGCAACGCCGCCCGTTTTCTGACATTCCGCAATCGCGTGCAACGTCAGCGTGGTCTTACCGGAGCTTTCCGGACCGTAAATCTCAATCACGCGGCCTTTTGGCAAGCCGCCTATGCCGAGCGCAACATCCAGCCCGATAGAGCCCGTTGAAACCGCTTCAATATCCATTGTGGATTTATCGCCCAATTTCATCACTGAGTTTTTGCCAAAGGCACGGTCAATTTGTGAGAGTGCGGCATCCAGTGCAGCGCTTTTGTTTTTGTCTGTCGCTTTTTCAACGACTTTAAGAGGTGTGCTGTTTCTCGCCATGAGTTCAACTCCAGTAAAACCGACGGAGCCCTTCGCCGGATCGTGTAGTTACGGCTGCAATTGGACTGCCGTTATTCACTATGTTTCACATTTGTTCTCACGCCGCAAGGGAAAAGAACAAAAAAAGAACAGGCTTTAAAATTGCCTATATATTGGCTAAACCTTACGCCACCTCGCCGATTTCCGACTTCACCTTCTCGGCCAGCTCGGCAAAGGTAAACGGCTTAGGCAAGAAGGTCACGTCCGGTTCTTCAGATAGGAGGTCCGAAAACTCTTCTTCCGCGTAACCGGAGATAAACACGATTCGCGCGTCTCCCAACATCTCTCGCCCGGCCCTTAGCAAGGACGGTCCGTCCATGCCCGGCATGACCACATCAGAAATCATGAGATCAAATGGCACTTTCGTATCTTCTAATATCTCCAACGCCTCCTCACCGTCTTCGGCTTCGATCACGCGGTAGCCTTTCTTACGCAACGCCTTGGCCGCGATGCCACGAACGGAGGCTTCATCTTCAACGAAAAGAATATTTCCCTGGCCCGCCAGATCGGCTGGCGCGCGCGTAGGCGCTTTAGATTTCTCTTCCGCTGCCAGTTCAGCTTCCGTCGCGGGACCGGCTGCCGGAAGGTAAATCTTGAAAGCTGTGCCTTTGCCGAGCTCAGACTCGACAGTCAGATGCCCGCCTGTCTGCTGCACAATCCCGTAAACCGTCGCGAGGCCGAGACCCGTGCCTTTGCCTTGCTCTTTCGTCGTGAAGAATGGCTCAAAGATTTTGGCTTTCACCTCTTCCGGCATGCCTGTGCCTGTATCTTCTACGCTGACCACAACGAAATCATCGCCGGGAATCGCATTGAGGGCTTCGGTGAGTTGCGAGTCCTTAACGTCAGTGCGTGGCAGTAGCGTGGAGCGAATGGTAATGGTACCGCCGCCTTGCTCTTCCATCGCGTCCCGCGCATTAACGCAGAGGTTCATCAAGACAGTGTCTATTTGAGATTTGTCAGCCATCACAGGCGGCAGGCCGCGTGCATGGACCATTTTCAACTTCGCCCGCTCGCCAAGGGTCTGGCGCAAGGTCACAACCATGTCGGACAGCGTATCTGTGACGTCCAAACGCTCCATCCGCCGCGTCGCTTTGCGCGAGAAGGTCAGAAGCTTTTTGACCAGCGCCGCCGCCCGCGCGCCTGTCGTGTTGATGTTCTGCAGTTCGGGATAGGACGGATCGCCGACGGGGTGACGCTGCAACAGCTCATCCGTATTAAGCCGAATAGCGGTCAGCAGATTATTGAAGTCATGCGCAACCCCAGCCGCGAGCTGACCAATGGCCTGCATCTTCTGGCTCTGCACAAGCTGATCTTCGAGGCTTTTGCGGGCGCTGACATTGACGAGATAGGCGTAGCTTTCCGTCGGGTTCTGCGCGTCATGCACAATGTAAACAGATACTGGCAATCCGGTGGAGTCGTTCCGCAGCGTCCCATCGAACGGTATATCGGGCGCTGTTTGTTCCGTTTCGCGCTCCAGAAAGCGGTGCTCATTCGGTTCGTCGGTAAATATGGACGCGAAAGCTTGGCCCACCGTGTCATCTCTGCCGGACATTTTAGCAAAGGCCGGATTGGCTGACACGATATTTGATAGGCCGATATGTGTGCCTTCCAGCTTTAAAACGGCGACCGGCGACGATGAATAGCCCTGGGTCTCAAATTCTGATGAGCCCGCAGAGGCTCGCACCGCATCCCCTCTTGCGAGCGTAGAATGTCCATAAAGCGCCACACTGGCAACAATGTCGCCGCTATTGAGCGTGTGCCAATTGGCGACCATGACCGTCGGAGTCACAACACCTTTTTTGGTAATGAGCCGCGTATCAGCGCGAACTGTGCGCCCGGGTTCAGCCGGGCTGTCCAGCAGCGCGCCTGGGTCTTCAATAAATCCGGCCATCGCCTTCGGCGCAGGGGTGTCCGCGCCGCCCAACCACCGCAAAAGCACATCATTCGTCGCCAGCACCCGGCCATCTTTTGCCACGGTGAACAAGCCAACAGGGGCTTCGGCCAGCACATCTTGCCCGACGGACCGTTCCATCGGCGCCTCAATGATTTGCCAAAGCGTAGTTTTACGGCCAATGCGGCTGACCTGTAATTTATACCGCATCAGCTCGCTTTGCGGGGTGACAAGGTCAATCGTCTCTTCCGCCGTCTCCATCCCCGATGCGAGATGATGCAGCCTGAAAATAGCCGCAGCCGCTTCATTCCCGGCAGACGTGAACAGACGGTCAACCATGGGCGGCGCATCGCCGACACTTGCTGCGCCCAAAGTCTCGGCCATTTCTAAATAAGCTCGATTGGCTTGAACAGGTTTTCCATCATTGAGCACGAGACTAGGCACGAAATTATTGTAGAATGCGCTGGAGTAAACCGTATCGCGATCACTTTGGCGGCGTTCAATTCCGCCGCGTGCGCGCGCCATCACAACCATTGTCATCATGGCCAAAAGCGAAATGATCGCAATTCCAGTCAACAATATATAGCCCTCATAAGGCAGGCTGTCCCGGCCAATCCAGATAAAAGCAAGCGCCCCCAACAGGGCGAACAGCGCCAATGCAGCCCCGATCCATAGCGGCGCGCGGCGTTTTGCCTGCGGAATATCTTTGCGAATCATTTCATCCATCGCCGCACCTTAGGCATGATTTCTCGATATGACGCGTGCAAATTATAGCGTAGCGCATATAAAAATTTGCGGTCATAAACCGGATAACCGATTGAGGACAGACTTACATGAAAAAAACAGCTTTACTTGCTACCGCAATTCTCTCGCTTGGGTTCACGCCTATGCTCTCCGCTTGTTTGGACAGCGGTGCGGACATTCCGCAACGCGAAGAGCTAATTAAACAGGAAAGCCAGAGGTTAAACGCATGGTTCACAGCCCGCTATGAGGAACAACTCGCGCGCTCGCCTATGTCCCGGACATATCTTGGCATGGATGACGGGATGGACCAATTAGACGATGTCTCGCAAATGGCCATAAAAGAAGAAATGGCGCTGGCCCGGACATGGCTGGATGAGATGCGCCGAGATTTTGATATTGACCGATTGGATGATCAGAGCCGCCTGTCCTACCGCTTGTTCGAAGTCGATATTGAGGACCAACTCGCCACATATGCGGCGTCGCAAAATGATTATGTGTTTTCACATATGTCGGGCCCGCATACAGGTTTGCCGAGTTTCCTAATCAATTACGGCAAAGTCGGGAGCGTCAAAGGCGCAGAAGACTATATCGCCCGCCTGCGCGCCGTGGAGACTTATTTGGGGCAAGCCCAAGCGCGTGCGGAAAGTCAATTCGCGGCAGGCGTGACAATGCCAAAATTTGTCTATGAGAAGGTGAGCGGCGCAGCGCGTAACGTTATCGCTGGCGCGCCATTTGAAGATGGCGAGGATAGTCCGCTCTGGTCCGACATTCAGGCAAAAATCAACGACCTCGAAACAACTCAGGATAAAAAGGACGATCTCCTCGCACAGGCGAAAGACGCGCTGCTGACCTCTGTTCAACCCGCCTATATCTCGCTGCTTGCGATGTTTGATGCGCAGTCCGGAAAGGCAAAGGCTGATGACGGTGCGTGGAAATTACCGAATGGCTCTGATTACTACAATATCCGCCTGAAACATTACACGACCACGGATTTAACTGCCAATGAAATCCATGACATTGGTCTTGCGGAAGTCGCGCGCATTCAGGACGAGATGCGCGAGATCACGACCCGCGTTGGGTTCGAGGGCTCGCTGAAGGAGTTCTTCACCTTCCTGCGCACTGACCCGCAATTCACATTCCCCGACACGGAGGAAGGCCGCGATGCCTATATGGCTGAAGCCACAGCGATTATTGATGAAATGCGCGGGCGTTTGGACACCTTATTCATCACCAAACCCAAAGCAAATATGGTCGTTAAACGGGTTGAGCCATTTCGCGAAGACACGGCCTTCGGCGCATTTTATAACTCCCCGGCTCTGGATGGATCCCGCCCCGGCACCTATTACATCAATCTGAAATCGATGGAAGATCAGCCGAAATTTCTGATGCAAGCCCTCGCCTATCACGAAGGCATTCCGGGTCATCATATGCAAATCGCTATTTCGCAAGAACTGGAGGGCCTCCCGAAATTCCGCACACTGGGCGGCCATACGGCCTTTATCGAAGGCTGGGCGCTATATTCAGAAGCCCTGCCCAAAGAGATCGATCTTTACACCGACCCCTACAAGGAATTTGGACAGCTAGGCATGGAGATATTCCGGGCCGCGCGCCTTGTGGTCGATACGGGTATCCATTCCAAAAAATGGGACCGCGAGAAAGCTGTTCAATATTATCTCGACAACATCCCAAATCCCGAAGGCGATGTCCGGGCCGAGATTGACCGCTATATCGTTTGGCCGGGTCAAGCGACGGCCTATATGATTGGCAAATTGAAAATTGAGGACCTGCGAAAGACAGCGGAAGAGGAGCTCGGCGAGGATTTTGACATCCGTCAATTCCACGATACGATCATTGCCAACGGCTCTGTTCCGCTCAGCATCCTTGAAGAATTAGTAGACGACTATATCGTGAAAACGAAATCGGAGACCAAATAATGCAAAATCTTGCCCCCCATACCCTCATCCTGGCCGCAGTGTTGACACTCGGGGCCTGCACGCCCGCATCCGATGCCCCCGCACCAAAGTCTGAGACCGTAGAGCAAGCGGCAGAGCGCGCAGATCCCGGAATAGAACGGGACACTATGAATGAGAATGAGCGGCTAGACGCTTGGTTCGAAACGAAGTTCATGGAAAACGTTCGCGCCTACCCGCAATTTATGACCTCGCTGGGGATTGATGAGCGTCAAGACGAATGGAACGATCCGTCGCGCGCCTATCAATTAGAACAGCTCGATCAAACCCGCGAAGCCTTGGCCGAAATGAAAGAAATGTTTGATTTTGATAAACTCGATGCGGACGGACAACTTTCCTACCGCTTGTTCGAGAAAAACGCAGATGACGCCCTCAAAGGTCGGGACTGGTGGGACCATGGTTACACGTACACGCAAATGCGCGGGGACCATTCCGCCCTGCCAACTTTTTTGATGAACCAGCATAAAATTAAAGATGTGGAAGACGCCGAGAATTATTTAACGCGGTTAGAAACCATAGATGACGTGCTGGACACGCGCACACAACAAGCGAAAGCAAAATTTGAGAACGGCATAGCCCCGCCAAAATTCGTCTATGATTTCGTGATTGAAAGCGCGCAGAATATTGTCTCCGGCAATCCTGTCGACCCGGATAGCGAAGACTTGAATCTCCTTCTGGAAGACTTCCGCAAAAAGACTGCGGATTTAGAGATCGAAGACGAAACCCGCGAAGCTCTGTATGAGCGCGCAATCAATGCCATCGCCAATGACGTTGCGCCCGCCTATCAACGCATAATTGCGGAAATGGAGCGTCAGAAAGCTCTCGCATCGACAGATGACGGCGCCTGGAAACTTCCCGATGGCGATGCTTATTACACATGGCGTCTAAACCAGATGACAACGACGGATATGAGCGCGGATGCTATCCATGACCTTGGCCTCTCGGAGGTTGACCGTATTCACGCGGAAATGCGCGAGATTATGAAGACAGTTGAGTTTGACGGCACGCTTCAGGAGTTTTTTGAATTCACGCGCACGGACAAACAATTTTTCAAACCCGAAACGCAGGCCGGGCGCGACGCTTATTTGCGCGAGGCGACGAAATTCATCGACGATATGAAGGTGCGCCTGCCGGAAGTCTTTAATAAAATGCCAAAAGCGGAGTTGGACGTCCGCGCCGTTGAAGCTTTTCGAGAGAAAGCTGCCGGCAAAGCCTTTTATAATCGCCCCGCCCCTGACGGGTCTCGCCCCGGCATTTATTACGCCAACCTATACCGTATGGACGCGATGCCCGTTTACCAGATGGAGGCGCTTGCCTATCATGAAGGCGTTCCGGGGCATCATATGCAACTCTCGATTAGTCAGGAATTAGAAGGCGTTCCCCAATTCCGCAAATATGGCCGCTTTACGGCCTATTCAGAAGGCTGGGGCCTGTATTCAGAATATCTGCCCAAAGAGATGGGGCTTTACGCCGACCCCTATTCCGATTTCGGACGGCTCGCGATGGAGCTGTGGCGCGCAGCCCGTCTTGTGGTCGACACTGGCTTGCATGATAAGAAATGGACCCGCGAGAAAGCCATTGAGTATTTAATGGTGAACACGCCCAATCCCGAAAGCGACGCAGTCAAAGCGATTGAGCGTTACATCGTCATGCCGGGACAGGCGACGGCCTATAAAATTGGGATGAATAAAATTTTGGAGCTCCGCGAAGCCGCTAAAGAAGACCTCGGCGATGATTTTGACATACGCGACTTTCACGACGCCATCCTCGCCACAGGCCCGGTCCCGCTCAGCATCATGGAAGAGCAAGTCGACGCCTATGTCGCGGATATGAAATCCGGAACTTATAAGCCGGATCGTTTGTAGAAATCATCGGATTCAAAGAATTAAAAACCTCTTCTCCCCGCCGGTGTTTTATTGAAACACTTGCGGGGAGAAAAATTATCTCGTTATCCAAACACATCGCCTATTGCGATCCATTCAAATGGTGCTGTTTGAGCGCCGCCTAAACCGGGTTCGACGCCTGTGAAGACGAGCGCGTCGATATTGACGAGTGTGTCTGTTCCCCAAATCGGGTGGCTTATCCGGACCGATCCGTTAGCATTTTGAACGAATGTATATTCCGCCCGCGCGCCATCAAAATTGACCTGCTCCCAATCCCCCGTCCCTTGATAGGTGTCATCGCCCTGTCCGCCATAATATCCATCTACGCCGGACCCAGGAATAGTATCGTCGCCGGGCGTGCCGTTAATGACATTATCATTGTCCAGGCGGAAAACCGGAAGACCATTCGTCGAGTCGATCGCTTGGGTGATCGTAAAGGTTTGAGACGCGCGGAATGAAAAAATTCGCTCCATATCAATGAGTGTGTTCACGCCCCAAGTCGGATGGGACATCGTAACGGTGTTGCCATTTTGAGTATATGTCCATTCAAACACGTCACCATCTACACGCAGTGTATCCGTTCCGCCCAAGCCTCGGATGAGGTCACTGCCCCGACCGGAGAAGAAGGTGTTATTTCCGGCGTCTCCGGTGAGGTTATCGTTTACATCATTTGATCCCGTAATCACGCCATTGATTATGACACCGGTGTCGCCATTAAAAATGTCCTCTATGGAATACCATTCTTCTTCCTCTCGGAACCAGAATCCATCAATGCTCGTGAGGGTATCGATTAATCCGCCCGGACGGTTGACCGTCACCGTGCCGTCTGCATTTTCAACAAAGATATATTGAGATCTAAATCCGTCATAGTCAACTTGATCATATCCGGCGCCGCCAACAATGGTTTGGCCAACCTGTGTGACGAGAGATTCGATTGGATACCATTCCTGTTCACCTTGGAACCAAAATCCCTCAATGCTGATCAACGTATCAGTTGTTCCATCAGGTTTGTCGACGGTGACAGATCCATCCGAATTCTGAGTAAACGTATAATTTGCGGAGTCCCCCGGATAATCGACCTGATCATAATCGGGGCCTCCGGTTATTGTCTGGTCGCCAGTTGGCGCCTGAATTAGATCACCAATCGGATACCATTCCTGCTCATCCAGGAACCAAAAGCCGTCAATATCTATGAGCGTGTCCACCGCGCCGCCGGGTTTTGTCACAGAAACAGATGCATCTGCATTTCTGTTAAAAGTGTAATCGCCGGAATTTCCGGGGTAATTGACTTGGTCATATGTGTCAGGTGACCCAATAATTGTTTGGTTTGTGGCCGTGGTATTTATGAGATCGTCAATCGCGTACCAGGCTTGCTCACCCTGGAACCAAAACCCGTCAATATTGATCAGGCGATCCGTTACGCCGTCAGGTTTAGTGACAGAAACAGACAAGTCACCATTACTAACGAATGTATAGTCGGCCGATGACCCATCGTAATCTATTTGATCATAACCGCCATCACCTTCGTAAACTTGTTGACCGTTCAATTCGGTTATTGTCACGCCCGGCGAAGCCACTTGCGCATAGGCTTGACCCGACATCAACGCCGCTGCGCAGACCATCAAGATCGCATAATTTTTTTTCTTCAACATGTTCAGGCCACTTCTCAATATAAGACAGGTCACTTTTTGTGAGGGTTGGGTTGCAAGTCTCGGGCCAGTCGGCGCACAGCGCACAACCCAATACCGCTCATGGCGATCCATAGAAGATATCAATTAAAATATTTTACTATTTCGCGAAAAGAAATTTTTATTATTTCACGATAAGAAACCACGCTTTGGTACGCAAATTGCTTAAATCAAAGGAAAATTCCCAAAGGAAATCCAATGCACGCAGTAAAACACATTCTCATCTTAGGGGCCGCTGGCTTTATCCTCACCGCTTGCGGCGGTGGAGGAAGCGACTCTTCCATCTCTTTCGAACCATCCACTCCGCCCGTAGGCGAAAGTCAGTATGATATTCAGACCAAGGCCGCCCGCGACGCGTTTGAACAACGTCTGGCAGACGCGCAGGCAGAGGCTGATACATGGATGGAAAATAATCGCCGTGAGGCGGGTGTCATTACGACACATTCCGGCCTGCAATATCGCGTCAACAAATCCACCTCAAACCCATCCGGCAAAAGATATGACCCGGATCAAACGGTGACAGTCCATTACGAGGGCAAACTCATAGACGGGACAATCTTCGACAGTTCGTTCAGCCGTGGTCGTCCTGAGCAACTCAAACCGAGTGAGTTAATTCCGGGATGGCAAGAGGCCTTGTCCCTCATGCAGCCGGGTGACGAGTGGACGCTCTTTATCCCGCCCGCTTTGGGTTATGGGGATTTAGGTAAAGGCGGCGGGATTCCGGCCAACGCAGCCCTGATCTTCAAGGTCGAGCTTAGGTAACACCCGCCGGAATAAATTAAGACTCAAAATATCCGGCCAATTGAGCCGGATATTTTTTAGCTCGCTTTTAAGCGCTCGCCGCGTTCGTGCATCTCTTGCGCTTCGACGGATTTTTTCGCAATCGGGCGAGCATCCAAACGCTTGAGGCGGATCGGATCGCCTGTTTCTTCGCAATAACCGTAAGTCCCATCTTCAATCCGGCGCAGGGCTTTATCAATCTGGTTGGTCAGCTTACGAAGGCGGTCCTTGGTACGCAATTCCAATTGGCGATCCGCATTAGCTGCAGCCGTATCCGCCGGGTCAGGATGGGAGACGCTTTCGCCTTTTAGATATTCAACCGTGTTGCGGGTTTCCTCAGCAATTTCGTCTTTCCAGGCCAGAAGCTTCTGGCGGAAATATTCCTTCTGCTTGGCATTCATAAACTTTTCGTCTTCCGAAGGCACATAGCCCTTTGGAAGTTTAACAGGTTTTTTGGCTTTTTTTGTCATAGCATCCCCATTTGACTGTTAGGCGACTGTCCCATCACGCCCGAGTATTCTCGGTGCATGCATTCGCAATGTGGCGGCGTGATAACCGCGACATCTGAGTCTCACAAGTCACTTTGACATGACTTTTCTGTATTTCACCTGAATGTGAATGGACGCCATGTCTTGCCATCGAAGTTCCTTTCAATAAAAGCTGCCGGAAGAGAGAAGGACTGCACATGGCCAAATTTGAAGGCACAGATAATTACGTTGCGACCAAAGACCTGAAAATGGCGGTCAATGCGGCGATAACTTTGGAGCGTCCCCTGCTCATTAAGGGCGAGCCGGGCACGGGCAAGACCGTTTTGGCCCATGAAATTGCCAAGGGCCTCGGCGCGCCGCTGATCGAATGGAACGTCAAATCCACGACAAAAGCGCAGCAGGGTCTTTATGAATATGACGCTGTTGCCCGTCTGCGCGATTCGCAGCTTGGCGATGACCGCGTTCACGACATTAAAAACTACATCAATAAAGGTAAGATGTGGGAAGCATTTGAGAGCGACGTGCGCCCTATCCTGCTCATTGACGAGATCGACAAGGCCGACATCGAATTTCCGAATGACCTCCTACATGAGCTCGATAAGATGAGCTTCTCTGTCTACGAGACGGGCGAGACAGTCACGGCCAAACAGCGCCCGATTATCATCATTACCTCCAATAATGAGAAAGACCTGCCCGACGCATTCCTGCGCCGCTGTTTCTTCCATTACATCCAATTCCCCGATGAAGAGACGATGGCCGATATCGTCAAAGTTCATTTCCCGGATTTGAAACAACGTATGCTTTCCGCCGCGCTAAAGCGGTTCTTCGAAGTTCGCGCGATGCCGGGCCTGAAGAAAAAACCAAGCACGTCTGAATTGCTCGATTGGCTTAAGCTCCTGCTGGTCGAGGACATAGACCCTGAAACCATCAAAGAAGCCGACCCGAAAAAGATGATCCCGCCGCTGCACGGCGCGCTGCTGAAAAACGAGCAAGATGTGCATTTGTTCGAACGGCTGGCGTTTCTCACGCGCCGGGAGAGTTAGCTCTTCGATGGTCATACGCCCGCCGAAATCTCTGACGAACCTACCCTCCGGAGGCGCCAATCGCCCGACCGGGGCGGAAGTTCTGGAAATGGAAATGCGCGGCGAGCAGGCTCTCGCGCTCGGCTTGGCGGCCTCGAAAATGGAAAAAGCTCTGGAGGCTTTTGCCAAGAGCAACCGCGGCCCAAGCCGCACGCAAGTCGCAGCCGATGCGGTCTATGCCTTTTTCATTCAAAGAGAAATGGTCGGGTTGGATGACCATGATTTCGTCGTGGAGTTTTACCAGATCCCCGGGAGCGTGTTGGCGCGCGTGGGTGCGGTGGATCCCCTTCTCCCCTAACAGAACCCCCTTCTCCCATAGGGAGAAGGTCCCCGAAGGGGGGATGAGGGGTAAGAGATTTCGGTTCATAGCGCTATCGCGGTTGAGAACTGACCCCTCATCCGAGCGCTACGCGCCCACCTTCTCCCCTAGCGTTTTTTTCAAAACGCAGGGGGAGAAGGAGATTAGGTATTCGGATCGCCATCCGCGAAGGCCCAGACATCCGGGACCTCATCAAGCTCCTTCGTATAATAGGCCTGAAAGCCCGGCATCTTGACCTGATTGAGAAACGCCGAATAAGCCATATAGCTGACGAGGAATCGCAGATCGCTGGCCCAAGGCGGCATGAATTTCGGGGGCACGATCCGCTTCTGACTCGCGAGCTGCGCCAATGCCGGTATGTCTTCAATATCCAGCTTCCCGACAAACAAAACGCGGATCAAATCCGATCGCCGCAGCTTCACCGCCGTCCGGATAAAATTGTGAACCCGCAGTAAACCATTCAGATAAACCATATCTTTTGTAAATGGCGCGCCGCCCGACAACACGCCGCCGCGAAACACGCGCCGCGTATTTTCATAGGCCTGCTCGCGCCCTTCCCGTCCCGCAAAGAAATCAAAGACCTCTTTAAAATCCGCACCTTCAATCGCCATCTGGATCGCCAGGACGCGG
>Ga0209831_1002868_pt1 | contig 14643 bp, 18 predicted proteins | sample Maine_Asex4_meta_FD_187451 | JGI IMG/M metagenome (GOLD analysis project Ga0209831, IMG submission 187451) | Marine algal microbial communities from Maine, USA - Maine_Asex4_metaG (SPAdes) (version 2) | ecosystem: Host-associated > Algae > Red algae > Unclassified | place: Maine, USA | collected...
ATCGAGGGGTCGCGTGGCCCCTCGTTCGCGTCAGGCCCTGTCCCCCCCTGCCTTCGGGCAAGGGGGATGTCAGACCCGGGGGTGGCCCTGAGAGCCACCTGGCAGGCGCCCCGAAGGGGCGCCGCACCCCGCTCCCTCTAGGGGCATTGCGTGGGTGCTCGCGACCCCTCCCCCGGCTCATACCGGGGGGATCGCGTCATCAGGGGAGAGGGGGTTTCCCCCACAGACACGAGTGCTGACTCCTTTTCTCGTTCCTGGTGGGCACTGGCAGCCGGCAGAGGATCTGATTCTCAGTTCAAACCACCGGATGTGCGTGGACCAATGGAATGACGCCTAGGTCGCGTACCGGAAGTTCCGATGCGCTTTATGGTCATCTCACGAGGAAGGTGTTTGCGGGCCATTTCGTCCTCATGGGAGTCCCCCGAGCGCTGCAAGATTCCGTAATTTTCATGACACGCGCACAGGGCCCAGGAGAGCCTCTGCATTAGACAGCGCAATCAGATTAAGCCCTGGGCCGAAGGTGTTTGAAAGCCAATTCGGACGGAGCGTGGACCGGCATCGAACGGGGCAGTACAATTCGGGTCAAGGGCCATCAGAGTGCCCGTCAGAGCGTGATCCGTCAACTGGACCACTTCCCAGCCATCAGATAGTCTCGATCTTTCGTCGTTTCGTCTCGATCAGGCCACGATTTGAACACGAGTGCTCATTCGTGTCTGTGGGCCGCGTCGAGAGACAGGCGATTTTGAGGGACTCAGAGGGGGTGTTGGGGTATGGTCAAACGTTCACGCCCGCGGACATGGCAAAATTTGGAAAAGCACCATACTGAACTGAGCATCGTGTCCTGGTCATGCAGGGGGGCACGAAGAAACGTGTGCAAGGTTCCTGCTGAATTTCCCACGATCTTGAACGGGAATCTCACTGAGGCCTTGTCTTGACGGTGAGCACATGTGAACGTGATCGACCCGAATATGACGTCTAAGTCCTGTTTTTCGTCGTGCTGGGGTGGGGGTGATCTTAACGGCGCAGCAGAAATGTTCGCAAATCGGGTGAAAAGAGATCGATGGACGCCAGCCACGCGATCTCGGTTGCTGTGAAACAGGCGAGAGCCGTGGCCGCAAGCGCCCAATCAGTGACGATCGTCCATCTCTGCCCCCGTTTTGTGGTGCCTCGTATCGTGGTCAGTCACGTGTGGGCATTACTTTCTGACAGTCGACCCGGGTCCAAAAACCGATCTGGGATCATCTGATGGCCTCGCCACGCATGTTCGTGTGCGAGATATTCCAGAAAATCTCGCACACGCTCACGTCCCGACCACAATCGTCCCAAAAGGAGCCTATTTTGAGCGTAAGGCCTGCGTGAGCGGAACTGCCGTTCGAGGCAGATTTATAGAAATGAAGCAGCCGTGATTGGAACGCAGCGCTCTCATTGGTTCACACGCGTGCGTGCACGCTGAGAGCCCGTCGTCAAGACTGGGCCTGAGCCGGTGCCCCCGCACATACCTCATTTGAGGTGATAAAAAGATTGATCAGAGTGGGATTCGAACCCACGCCAACGATGTTGACTGCGACCTGAACGCAGCGCCTTAGACCGCTCGGCAGTCTGACCTGCTTGGTTCCATCGGCAGACGTTTTACTCAATATTACCACAAGCAGTACTCTATCGTCGGCATTTATCAACAGGCGCAGCCTCATTCGATGGAATAAACAGGCACTATCCCATACGACGGAGAAGACACTCGCCCGTGCTGACTAATGTGGTCCATCGGCAGACGTATCATTACATATCAGCACAAACAGTACTCTATCGTCGGCATTCATCAACAGGCGCAGCCTCATTCGATGGAATAAACAGGCACTATCCCATACGACGGAGCAGACACTCGCCCGTGCTGACTAATGTATGTTTTCTCCCTACCTCGCACTAGCTCACTCTGGAAGTGCGGAGATTGCCTATCGGCGGCCCACGCCAAGTCAAGGTGGCTCTTTTGAATTTGAAAAGCAAGATGCCATTGAAGAAGTTGCCTGAATGCGCCGCGATTCTCGTGTGGCCTCAAGTGGCTCTGATCCACACTCTCGTGTCGGAGCAGCGATTTGGCAGCCCGTCTTCCTCGCCGCCACGTCCACCCGTCGCCGGATCATCCCGCACCGAGCTCATGATCGCTGTGCCGCCATCCTGTCGCCTCTCCTTTCGCTCCTGATGTTTCCAAGCACCTTGAGGGCCGGCCCTGGACGTCAACAACTATATGGTAAAGGAGGGTCCGCATACAACCATGATGCGCGGCCAGCAGGACCGGACAACACGAGCTCTGCTGGCAACGAAGGCAACCCAATTACTCTGGGTTTGTTGATAGTCTTGGGTGGACCGCGTGGTTTTGACATCATCGTGATCAGCGCTCTGAGTTGAACCCAATGGTATGGAAAGAACCCATCCGACCGCTATCGGATCGGGAAGTAAACTGCATCTTCTTCGAACTGGGCTCGTCGGATGTCATGTCTTGCGCATGCGCATGAGAGCCGGAGACAGATCAGAGACTTGCCTTCACACTGGGAGTGGACTCAAGGGCATCTCGCCTGTTGAGTAGGTGTCATGGGCTGATTGGTCCACGTCCACTTCCTCAGGAAAGACTGAGGACGTGCAGGCAGTAAGTGTAATGTTCTCCAATCCCACTGCCAGCCATCGCAACCGCCGATAGAAAGCCAAAAGTGTTGGACCGATCCAATCAGGTGGCCTCCTGGGCCCTGAAATCCAAAAGAGCCGCTGGAGGCGGTCTTAACTAGGCGTGGGCACTTGATGCCCTGCTCGAAGCCCGAGCGCCGAACTGCACGCTGTGTACTCCAGCGCCCCACTCGGAGGCTGCATTATCCCCACCTCCTGTATTCTGACCGCGCTGCATCCTTCGTGCCACCGCTCCCATACCTGATGCACTTTATCGATGATTACCGTCGCGCGCAATTATCGAGCACCTTAATTTTCGCCGTGTACTACTGGCAGGTAGCCCTGGTTGGAAATCTAAGATTCGTCACATTTTCCAGTGACTACGAAGCAATCAACATTTCTTGTATGGTGCGTGTCCCAAAAATGAGACATCGCGGTTTTTTCTTTTTTTCTCGGCCCACTGGCCTTCTGCAACGGTCCGATAATGTAATGTGACCCATTCGGTCCCACTGTGTTTCCAGAACAGCCCCTGACAGTGTTAGCAGAGGCGGCACATCCTGACGTGTCATGGGGGAAAGTGACAATTTGTGCACGAAGAAATGGGCACCACCTTACCAATAAAAACGTGAAAAAGACCCCCATGTAGCCCCCTGTGAGGAAAACACGATTTGGGACACCCCTCATCGAAGATCCAGTCAGCACATGAGCTTTGGCGTTGCAAACCTTTAACCCCAAGAACCTGAAAAAGACTGGCTCCAAGATCGGGGCTATCTGAGAGGTCCATAGAACAGGGCCCACAGGCGGGTATTAAGGAGTTGTCAGCCAAGCACGCGTCGGGAGAGGCTCTTTCCATGAAAGCCAGTCGAGAGTTTTCTCGTACCCCACGCCGCCTGCGCCCGTGCAGTGATGTGTCAGTACTTCAGAAAACGCGCATGTCTCATTTTTGGGACACGCACCATATGACTGTTTATTGAAGAAGATCCTGAACTAGCCCACAGTTCGAGACGGGGTCAACGGCAAACGCTCGTTTTTGGGCTATTCAGTGTCACAGCACCGCGAACACGCGTCCCTAGGGCCGGCAGATAAAATTTGTGGCCGACTCTGTCTTCTACAACTGATCTTCGATACGTCAAGAACGTCCTTTATGCTCCAAGACAGTTACAGAGGGCCACAAGAGTGCGGGACATGACAAGGGCTTTCCAAAAAAAGTCCTCGCCTGCGTGCGTTTAGAATATTCTTACGGAAATATCGACTGATGTTGTACAGAAACTGTCTTTGTTAGTGCTTCACGTCCCGGTTCGAATACCTATATTGATGCGGCCGTGTATGACACAAGTATAACGGGGGGGCGAACGTCGATGTTCGGAACGGACAGGTGCCAAACGTGAGGTGAACACCTCCATGTGCACAGTGTCAGCTACTTACCTCCGACCACACTGGAAATGGGGATCAAGTGATCCTAAGATGATCAATAGATCCTCTCAGGGAAATAGACGTTAGGAGCGGAAAGTAGTCATATCGAAGCGCCCCTTTTCATACAGCAACACAAGAACCTATACATGGAATAGATCCACTCCTGCAGTAGTGCTTTCAGACAGGCTTCCTCTGCCCGCTCGAGAAGCGCCTGGGTCTCGGCGGCCACAGCAGCTTCAGCCGCAGATGCGGTGACAGCTGCCTCGTTGGCCAATGCGGCCCCAGCTCGGTAAGTTGCAATCATGCCAACCGCCGCCTGGTAGACGCTGGATGCCCAATTTTCCGCGTTGGCAAGTGCCGTGGCCGCGCAGGCGGTCGACTGGCGCGCGCCGCGACAGTAGCAGATTTGATCCCGAGCGGTCCGCATGTCATTTAGTTTCTTGGCACACCGAGCGTCTACGGTAGCCGTGGCCCGACGCTTCCCACGGTTGAACGCGAGATTTCCAAGGCCCCGGCTCACTGGGGCCCGTTCGACCAACCGCACGCAACTCTTCGAATCGGGCGCTGCTGAAGCATCTGTGGTATTCTGGTTGAAGTACAGTGCGTTCTCGTTACAAGAGAATCGTGTACAAGGGAATATGGGTCGCGAGTCTTCCATTCCAGTGCGTGTAGGCCACTTTTTTTCATATAGAGCCGAATCAGCTGTCTCTTGTAACGAGAACGCACTGTACCAGTGCCAGGTCTCGATTCCCGGTCCGTAACAGAGCGCCAAGGACCCATATTGTTGCAGCCAATTCAGCAGCGTGACATGCAAGCACGTGGAGCTTGGGCGTGATACTCGCCCACTCGAAGCTGAAACGGAAGAGGTCCACAAAACTATTTCTTGCCGCCGGACAGTGAACCGCTCTTCGGCCCCGAAGAGAACTGGTCGGTTCAATACTGGCAGCGGAGCGGTCCACAGCTCACAGACCCGCCGATAAGTCGTGGAAAGCGCGAGGTGCACGAAGCCCTCCACCACGTCGCAACCGGTTGCGAGATTCCTCCCAATGTTGTGGCACACCTTTCCCTCGAGTGTGCTGGCCCAAACGGATTCCGGAGATACCCCCACGTCCTGCCGCAGCGCGCCCGCAATTGCCGCCGCATATGCCTTCTCCCGCTCCGCGTCCGCCTCAAATGCAACCGCCTCCACCCCCAGCGACAGTATCCACGGGCTCACGCCAAGTGTAATCTGCAAGGGCATCGGTACAGTACCTTCGGGTTCATACACCATCAGTACCCGACGCGTGTAGGACAGGGTCTCACGGCCGCCGGGGGGTCCACAATCGTCGCTAAAGGTCCGTCGGCGTGCAGTGACCCCTTTTCCTGTTGTTGGAGGAGCGTGCGAGGCACGAGCGCGGCACGGCTGCTGTGGTTCGTAGTGACGTAGTCAGCATATCTTGGAAGGAGCCTATTGCTTATGGCAAACGGTCGCGCGAGGCAGCCGCAGTACACGCGCGGAGAACGGCAGGTAGCCCGTGCGTGTCCGTCAAATGAGATAGTGAATGAGTAGTCCGCCATCAGGATCAGGTGCACTGGTCGCGTGCCGCGTGCCACGATTATTCCTCTGGTCCGCATGTCTTTTGAATCAAGTGCACACAGCTCAGCCATACAGACCAACAAGCTGTAGTTGTCCTTCTCAAAGGAAAAATCCCCGAAAAGGATTGCGTTGTCCCGGCTGCATGGAGACGACTGCTTGATGCACATGAGGATAGCCTTGCACGAACTCTGTCGACCACCGCGTCAGAGCCAAAGGAGAGCAGAATCTCCGCGGCTGGGTGGCCATCAACGGATCCTTCGATGAAGTGGTTGCGGGCCAAAGTACATGCCACCAGGGCCTTGGCAGCGGCCAGCACGCTCATCAGCGTGGCCCCCATAGGAGTAAAGTTCATGCGGTTCCGAATCTCTGAGAAGGCTGCCCGCCCGTTAACGCGCGTTTCCGCCGCACTTGTAAGTACGCTCAGAGACCCGCCGATGCGGCAGCGGATTCGCTGCCACATCTCAAAGGAGATACTGTTTGTCACAACACATTGTGTCTGAAAACGCACGGGAACGGCCGCAGAGGCCCGCGACAGGACCACGACCGTAATACCATCTTCCTTAGCCCTACGGCAGACGTCACCAATGTTTTTCTTCACAGCCGCCTCGCTGTTGCGGCACCGTCTCATGACGGCCGACGACGCTTTGAGGGACCGTCGACGAATGTCTCGGGCCCCCGACGGCCTTGTGGGGCACTGTCTTGCGGGTGTAGAGAGTATCCCGTCCATTGCCCGACATGGCTCGGAACGTATTCAGATTTTCAGCCACGAGATGTGCTCTGACGATGGCTTCGAAGGACCGTGGCTGCGCCTCTCCCGAAGAGTCACAGGCGGCCATCCGAGTATCGAATGCCATATCCACGCTGGGCCCGGCAGCGCGCGTCTCATGGCCTTCCCCGCTGCCAGTGGGTGCCACAGCTTCGACGTCAGCACTAGCCACCATTGCCGCCGCGGTGGTCCGTAAACAATTTCCAGCCGCATCTATAGCCCGCCCGGCGCTACAACCAGTCGAACCGGCGGCTGCGATCGCTGCGCTGCCCGTCGACGTACACAGTGCCCGATCCCCGGCTACGATCCCAGGCAGAGTGAATCTCTCAACCGGTGCGAGCTATAGGAGCACATCCGCGCCCTGGGGTGCAGCTAGACCCTCCGCCCTCGAGTCCCCAGGCCGTGGGGATGCAAGAGGTCCGATCTAAGGGGCTGCAACGCGGCTTCGCTTCTCTGCCAGTGTGCGACATGCCTGGCACCCCCTCTCGCGAGCGAGGCTAGGCAGCCTGGCCTTCTCCTCCGCTTTTGCCTCTGACCACAGAGAAGCCACATGTCCAGGTAATGGGTGCGCAGTGGGTTCTTTCTTGTGGAGACTTCGTCATGAAGCTTGAATGCACCCATGACGCGCAGCTTGGCCGCCGCGGCGGGGGTACGACGATACTATGCTCTGCAGGAGCCCCTGTGCACTCTGCTGGGATCCTTTCAGCCCGCTACTGTGTACCGGCGCTGGGGCATTGGGGAGTTTTGGCATATAACGCGCCCGTCCCATTGACGGTCTTTCGTCGGTACATCGTGCTACGTTGCGGAGATACCGTCGAGATACATAAGTTCTCGACCGTTCCCGATGGTACTCTCAGGCGTTACAGCCGTGTCCGGGTTGAGCGCACAGTACCACACCTGAACGGTTCGACCACGTGTCGCCGCTGCGGGGCTCCAAAAAGGGGTGGCACGGCCCGAATACACTTGTACAACGCGATGCGGTAGGTTTGAGGCCACGTGGCTCTCTCTTTCACAGCGGGGCCAGTGGTGACATGCAGGCCATTTTTTCGCGTCTCCGGGTATCACAATCGCTCACGTCAGTGTAGCTATGATATCGACACCCTCCCCTGCCCCGCCTGTTGACGGAACGCCGTCACGTGCGACCACCGGCGATGAACCGTCGAAGAGCTGCGTCCCTGAGTCGACAACAGGGAATCAGCTCGTTTCTGGCGTCCGACAGGTGCAAGCGATCTTAATGATGTAATGTGAGTGAATGTGGCTTGTAACGCTGGTGCGCATGTTGCCTCGGGGCACGCGCGCGTCGCTATGTCGCAGAAGGCGGTGGACTGGTTCAACAAACAATCCAATGCCCCGTTCGATACCGATCCCAAGCACCTGGCCGACCGCTCTAAGTTGCTGACGGACCAGTGTGAGCGAGAAAACAAAGTGTGTAAGTCCCATAGCAGCAAGGAGAATGAGCTGGAACGGAGCGAGCTGACTGAGCTCTTGGTGGGTGCAGTGAGGGCTACGGAGATGTGGCTCCAGGCGAATGAGTGTGGGGATGAGGCGACGTACCAGAAGGAGGCACGGCTGCGCCAGCAAGGTGCGCAGGCACGGAACGCCATGATGCGTCGTTGTCGAGTGTCGATTGATGTCGAATTGACGAAGGGCGACGAACCGGGAGGCGGTACAGACTGTGGGGGAAAACGATGGTTCTGCGAGCACCCCTATCCATCGGAGCGGCAGCAAGAAACTACGCCGTGCATTCTATGATGCCCATGAAGACGAGCTTCTCTCCATTATAAAATAGAGCGAAGAGCGCAAGCAAGACTTAGAGGACCGGCGTCTCGCCCTCGAGGAGCGCCGGATGCATCACGCGAGAGAATTGCTCGTGACGGCGCAGGCGCAGACGTCACGAGATGCGTCCTCGGCTGCCGCGGCGGCGGCATCATCGGCTGCACAGCACTCGGCGACCATGTCCCTGATGATGGAGCTGGCGCTCTCCACCGCCAGGCGTGAGTAGATGGGGTGTAGGGTACGGGTGGAGAAGCGTTGGGAGGTGGAGTATGCGGGGGGAATTGTGGTTGCGGGTGTGCTGGGACGCACGCGGTGGTTTGAATGTGTGAGGTCATCGTTGGCAGGAGCCTTGGTCAGTGTGCGCGCAGGATGCCGTGTTGTTGGCGCGACGGTGAGACTTCATGGCAGACTGCAGCACGGGAGGTTATTGTGGCGTTGTGGTGCCACATGACTGTCATCGAGGCCGTGGCGTACCGTTGTACTCCACCTGCTCCGCCGTCAGCTCCCCCGTGTATGCCATCTGCATCCACAGCCTCAAGATGTACGCCTTGTCATCATATAGGATGTACTGCACACCGTCGATCACCAGGTTCTCGGAGAGGATGTCGTCCATGCCCGACTCGTTTTACATGGTCATGTCGCTCCTGTGGCCCTCCACAGGCCCGTACAGATGGAAGACCAGCCCATTAGGTGTCACCACAGACTAAATATTTATGGCGTGGTCCCTTTTGTGCCCGCTGTACATGCAGCGCTGCAGGCCACCACCAGGACGGGCGACACGGGCGCAAAGGGCGGCACAGTAGCGCAAGCCGCGACACCAGGTATTCCGTCTTGGCCACCATATTGGCTCGCGTGCCAAGCAAGCGCACACGCCTGGCACGACGAAGACCTGCCATACACGTCTTGGTTGAGGTGCGCGAGCGCGAAAAGCAGCAAGATTCATATGGCCGCTCACAAGAGCCGCTCCACCTCCACACTGGTCTTGACGCCACATGTGCCCCCCTCGCGTCGACCAGTTTGCCGGGCGCGCCTGGCGTTGGCACGCGCGCCATCTGGCTGCGTCGCTGTACAATTGCCCAAGACGAAAGTAGTGAGTAATAAAGTTTCCAACGCCTGTTCCACTGGCTGTTGGATCAATTGATCACAGCGTTGTGTGTACTAGATTTAACCTGAGTGCTCTGTCGTTCATTTCAATCAGGATGATTCACCTTCAGGTTTTGGCGAACCCAGCCAAAGGCTGACAACCCTGGATCTTTGCCGTGCGGGGTGGCGACCGGGGAGAAACCTGGATGACGGCCACGATACTGCAGGTTTTCTGAGAACACACCATGCAGCTGCGTAGGTGCTCGAGACGTGTGTGCCTGCGGGCAAATTGCCTCGTCTGTGAGCTCCTCGCATGTCGCTGTCCCGCTTTGGTCCTCCAACTGCCATCGGGCGACATGTTGTAACGTCCTAGCCGCCACCGACGGACGCCTTCCCTCGACGTGCGGTTCTCTGCGCCAATTGCCACACAGGTACCTGTCTGTGGTTCAGCCCCGTTTACGTTGCCGACCACCGTCTCCTCCGTTCGTACCAGTCCCGTCGCCGCCACCTGGGTTGGTCCCGCCATCGCGCCCCAACCGCCGTGGCCATGAATGGTCACCAAGGCCGCGACGGCGTCCGCAGTGCTTCATTGGCGGTGGCCAGCGGGCGTGCCGGCTCCCGTTCCTATCGAAGCCGCCGCACATCCACGCCTGGGACGCGGGCGACGACGCACACCGAGACGGGGACGGGTGCCATGACGGAGGAGCCCTCGTACATGGTGGCACTAATTGAGAACCGTGCGCGGGAGGTGGGCATGGCTGTCTACAGCCTGCGCTCCTTCCATGTCGAGCTGCGGCAGTACTGCGATTCCAACTCGTTTTCCACAACCCTCGCCGCTTTGGCGGTCACAGCGTACGTCGATCTTTATTCCAACTGGCGCGTGTGTTCTGCCCTGGGAAGTGCATTTTTTTCCTGTGTGTGAGTGCATTGGTGCATTGCGCATGCATTCTCTCTTACCAGGCGGTGACCTGTTGATGCGGATACCCTGACACGTGCATTTCGATGAGGTGAGTGGCCTTCTTGTGCATCGCCTGTGGATGCTGTGTCATGTGTTGGGACCGTCTTCCATATTCCCTGGGACGACAGCCCGACGGAAATAGTTTTGTCCCTCTCTAGCGAGAACGGGCCACTTATTGCTGCGTTACAGCGCTCTGCGCTGCTCTCTGGCGTTCGTCGGTCCTTCGTGCAGCGGCGATACTTTAGCGACACGACTGGGGCTCTTTACGTCGACCGTCTCTCCGTTGAGAAGAGTGCAGACCTAGCGCTAGCGAGTGACGTGCCCCGCTACCTGGCGTTGGCGGCCTGCGGGGCGCTGCTCCGCTACATCGAGCATCGCATGGACACGACGTTTGTACCCCGAACGCTGCGCATCAAATTGCGGCCTAACGCGGGCATCCTGTTTATGGACTTGTCCAGCATGTCGTCGCTCGAACTCGTGAGCAACCTGAGCCTCGCCCCGACGCTGGCCGCTCGGAAGCAGACCCTCCTCGGGCAGCTGGACCACACCAAGACACGGGCGGGCGCTCGGTTCTTGCGAAGGAATCTGCTGGAGCCTCCCTGTGACCAGCCTACTTTTGAGATGCGGCAAGCAGTGGTGGCCGAAGTGTCGGCGTCGGAGGAGATGTACTTCCCCGCGTCGGCGGCGCTGGAGAACTTCCCCGACCTCGAGGGCCTAGTGTCGCGGCTGACGCAGCAGGCGAACCGAGCGCCAGCTATGTCGCTTGCGCGTGCTGCGTCGGAGGCGTCATCTTCTGCTTCTGTCGGGCTCCGCCCCCCGTCGGCGTCATCTACGGGGACCGACGAGGTGGAGGAGTGCTACCAGGCGCCAGACATGAACGTGGTGCGTAACGTACTGTTGCTGAAGCAGGGGTTGTCTTGCATCCCCAACTTGGTGCACGCGCTGTCCAGTGCGCGGAGCCCGCTGCTCCTTACCGTGTGCGAGACGCTGCGTAGTCCGGTGCTGGCCACACTGTGGGACCACATCCACGAGGTGGTGGACGAGGATGCCCTCGCTGTCGGAACGGCGGAGCAGGTGCGCCTCAGCGGGGCCTTCGCGGTCAAGCCCGGCGTCAACGGGGTGCTCGATGTGGCGCGCAAGACGCTCACAGAGACGCTGGACGACATTCGTCGGACGGTACAACGGGAGAAGGAGAGCACGCGGCTGGACAAGCTGTCGATGGCGTTCTCTGTCAAGCGCGGGTACCACATGTCCGTGCCCATTGAGGGCACTGCACGGGAGATGATCCGCAGTCTGCCCTCGTCCTTTGTGGAGCCCGTCCAACGAGGCAAAAGGATCCACCTGTCCACCCACCCGCTCATGGACTTGAACATCCGGTACGAGAAGGCCCTGGAGGAGATTTGGCTGCTGAGCAACCGCGAGCTGCAGCGCGTCGTCTCTTTTGCGTGCGCCCCGTCGACGATGGGTGCCCTCCACCGCATGTGCGACGCCGTGGCGATGACTGACGCCCTATTGGGCTTTGTCACGCACGTGTCGTTGCGAGAGGGTTACGTGCGTCCTAACTTCACAGGCGCCGACGGTCCCATCGACATCAAGCAGGGGCGGCACCCCATCTTGGACTGCCTTTCTGGGGATGAGTGTGTGCCCAATGACGTCTTCTTGTCTTCGCCCGGCCGTAACGCGATGGTCATCACTGGAGTCAATGGGGCTGGCAAGAGCATCTACCTCAAGCTTGTCGCCCTCACGTGCATCATGGCGCAGGCGGGGTGCCCCGTCCCCGCTGGTAGCGCACAACTGCGGACCATCCACCGTGTCTGCACGCGCGTCGGCACGAGTGACAGCCTCGAGCGCAGCGAGTCCTCTTTTTCCTTGGAGATGGCGGAGATGGCAGCCATCCTGGCCGGCCTGCCGCATTTCCCACACGGGGAGGGCATGGGCACTGTCACCGGCTCCCGCGACTCGTCGTCTGACCAACAGCTCGACGGCGACGAGCAGGATGCCTCTGCTTCATCGGCGCGTGACGCCAACTCCCTCATTATTATTGACGAGCTGGGGCGGTCAACGTCGACGGTGGACGGCTTTGCGGTCACGTGGGCCATCATGGAGCGGCTGGCCCAGACTCCGCGCACTTTCACCCTCTTGGCGACGCACTTTGCGTCGCTTTGTGCGCTTAACAAGTACGTGCCGAGTGTGGCCATGTTTCACCTGGCCTGCGCAGCGCGGAGCGCCGATGCAGGGACTGCAAGCGACGGCGCCACCGCGGGCGGGTCGGCCGGTCGCGACCGGTTGCCTCCGGGCGCTGCACTGCTGCTCGGTGGCGCCACGGGACGCCGCGGTGCTATGGGCTCCACTCTTCCAGCAAGCGATACCGCCACTGGCGGGGGCGGTGGTGGTGGTGCGGCCGAGGACGGGCAGGTGACAGTAGACTTTCGCCCAACATTTAGGCTGCAGGCGGGTCCGTGCACTACCCGCGGGTATGGCGTCACGACCGCGGCGGCGGCTGGGGTACCCGCGTCCTTGATTCGGGACGCGATGTCCATCCGGTCTTGGCTGCCGGCCAGGGTCTTGGACGAGATGGTCAACGATACGAGGCCCCCGACGGCAAACGCGGGCAGTCGGATGAGTCCTCCTGCTGTGGTTGGTCGTTGACCCACGGCTTGCGTCGGGCTGTCGCGTGTGTACAATGAATAAGCACATCTTCTTTGCAGTGCGATGAGCACCCGCTACCCCCGGACAAAAGAACATACGTTGCTGCCATGTGCTTGGCAGCAGCCCCTCACGTCACATCATAAAAGATACACCCGCCGCCACCGACAAGACATCCGCACCTCCCAAAAAAGGTCGCGCCACCCACTACAAGAGGCCCTTGACCCACGAGACAAAGTCGGCCCGCACCTGCGCCGTCCCCTCCTCCCGCAGCAAGTCATGCCCCATGCCGTCGTACCGGCGCTCCGTCACGGTGGCGCCCGGAGCGCCCCCCTCTGTGGAGCCTTCCACGACGCCAGCCACCCACGCGCGGATGCCCTCGGCGCTCACAATCACGTCCTTGGCGCCCGAACACACAAACCAGCGGCCGCGCACCTCCCCCTGGCGGGCGCCCACCTCCCCATACACGCGGAGCATCTCGCGGCCGACGCGGCAGCGGACGCCGCCGTGGTAAAAGAGCGGGTCGAGCTCGACCGCCTCGCGGAATTTGGGAAAGGGCGACGGCGGCAGCTGCAACACGGGCACCGTCGGCATGAGCGTGGAGAGCAGCCCCGACAGGGCGGCGAGCACGTGGCCCTTGAGCCCAAACATGTCGGCCGGCGGGTGCACGGCAGGGGAGAAGAGGGCCACCCCCGCAAAGCGGGTGGGCCGGCGGAGGGAGGTGAGGATGGCGACGGCGCCGCCGAGGCTCACGCCCCCGAGGAAGACGGGGAGGCCGGCCAAGGCGGCGTCCCCGCCGGCGGGCGCCAGGGCGCCATTGGCGCCCGCGGCCGTGGTCGCCGCCGGCGCGCCGCCGCCGAGCACGCTGTCGACGACCGCCAAGGCGCCGTCGACGAGCGTGTCGACCGAGTCAAAGTAGCCGCGCATCCCCGTCGAGTCCCCGTGGCCGACATAGTCGTGCCCAATGACGACGAGGCCCGCCCCGTTGAGCGCCTCCACCACCGACCCGACGTAGCGGGTGCGCGCGTTGGCCGCGTCCGAGTCGAGAAACTCAAAGCGGCAGTGCGCAAAGATGCCGTGCAGGAGGAAAACCACCCCGGCGGCGTGCGCGGGCGGCCGCGGGTCCCACCGGTACGTGGCGAGCGTCTCGCCGGCCAGCGACCCGACCGCGAGGGTCAAGGTGCCCTTGCGGGGCGGCGGGTTGGCGGCGGGCGCGTCCAGCTCCGCGTCGACCCCAGGGGGCGGCGCGTCCATGGCCATGGGAGCGCCCCCGCCGGGCCGAGGGAGCCCGCAGAGGCGCGAGCGTGACGCCGGCACGCGGGCGCAGCGTCGGCCGGCCTGCACCGTCGCGCGAGGGAAAACGGCCGTCACCGACGTTGCACGGCTACCAGATACAAAACGCCAGGTAGCCTACCAAGACAGGGGCTGCGGGAGGGAGACCAACAAGCGCCCGCACACTCAACAGGGGCGGTCCAGCACAACCGGTAACGAGCCCCACCCGCGCGCCACTGCTGACGAGACTGGCGGTGCGGGGCGGGGCCGCCGTACAGTAGGATACGGTGGCCGCAGGGGCGAGAGCCCGATGGCAACGCAATGGTTGGCAACGGCCGCTTACAGACCCGGCGGAGCCCGGAACCCGGCTGATGGCACAATTCAATTGTATCAAACACACAACGCACTTGACCCAAGTTCTTTTCAAATTTCAAAGATCACAAAGCGCCGCCCTTTTTTGAACCGCGATCGCCAACGGCGGATCACGCGCGCCTCGCG
>Ga0209831_1002873_pt1 | contig 14639 bp, 12 predicted proteins | sample Maine_Asex4_meta_FD_187451 | JGI IMG/M metagenome (GOLD analysis project Ga0209831, IMG submission 187451) | Marine algal microbial communities from Maine, USA - Maine_Asex4_metaG (SPAdes) (version 2) | ecosystem: Host-associated > Algae > Red algae > Unclassified | place: Maine, USA | collected...
CGCAGGGAACTTACTATTATGTTCTGAGATTAAATTTGGGAGAAGGAATGGTTTATCGGGGAGATATTACAGTTTTACGGTAGGATTTAGCCGAACTTTGCTGTTGGCTAAACGTTGCTATTGGCTATTGGCCAAAATTTGCTGTTGGCTAAACTTTGCTGTTAGCTATTGGCTAGGGTGTTCAATCAGCTGAAAAAACCTCTGCATTTTCATGTTAATTTATTTCAAATAAATTCATTTGATAACTTGCTCTTCAGAAAATAATGCGATCCCTCTGGGATCGAACGACTGCGGGCCTCGAATCTCGGCTAACATAATGTGATCCCTCTGGGATCAGTCCGAAAAAACGTAATAAAAACTGCATAAGAAATTTTTAGCTTACACAGTGTAGATTGAACACCCTATCTATTGGCATTTGGCTATTGGCTCTCCTAAAACGGGAAGAGGTTGGTGGCTTCGGCAATAAATAACCGGGCATATTGATTAACGTAGGAACAAGGCATTGCCTTGTTCCTACGTTGATCTGTTAACTTCAATTTCTTTACCGTCTTTTTTGAGTTTTTCAAATACTTTAGAGGGCGATACCTACGCGTTGAAAGGACCGATTAACGAATCACCAATCAACTGTTCTTATTGTCCTGGACAAAATTAACAATTTGAAATACATACTGATTGAGGATCATTAAAAGAATAACTTATAACATTTGGCTGTTTAATTTACTCCTCATTTCTAAAACAAAGAGAGCCCGCCTGGTTTTCACCAAGCGGGCATATTCCTCAAGATATGAGAATCTCTAAACTTTGCCAAATCTATTGGACCGGCGAACCGATCGGCAGATTTATCCGTTTTTTTACCTTGACAGTTCTTTCCTGCGTGCGCTATACGCTGGGACTGTCTGTTTTGATTACACTACTATTTTGCTCCATACCTATAAAAAGGTATCGATTATCCAGAAAAAGTCCAGACAAATAAATAACACTTAAGGGGAGTGTAATTTTGCTTTAATCTTAAATCGGTAATGGGATAAATGCTTTAAAAATACAAATATACAGCCTTCCTTCTGGCTGCTTATAGCCTACATCAGGAATGAGGTATTGAAGTTGAATAAATTTTTTAATATTAAAAGCTGTAAAATATATTAAATTCGTGAGAAGTCCCTACTTCAGGACCAAAAGTTGCGAAAAAATAGTCAAATCCGTAGCCAATTGTAAAAGTATTATCAGAACCAGGGTACTCTCCTACCAGGATTCCGGCCTCCACGTGCGCAGCTCCGGCCGTACTTCCACCCGCTCCCAGCCAAAAGTTTTGGGCCATTTTGTAACGCAGGTTAAAATCTATATTAATTTTTGCATCAAAAGTATATTTTGCCCAAACACTTGGTTCAATAAATTTATCGTCGTCCAGGTATTTAATCAAGCCGACTATTCCGTAGAAATGCTGTACCCGACGCGTAAAGAATTCACCATTATTATCTTTAAATTCCAAATCTAATCCAATCAATTGAGGAACAGAAACACCGCCGTATAATTGCGTATCATCCAGAAATCCGCCAGAAAATCGCTTATAAGCAAAAGCACCGAAGCCAACATCTGGAAAAAGACGGGTCTGATCTTCGGTAATTAAAATATCATCTGCTTCCAAAAATTCAATATCCGTAATATTTACCCGATACTGAACGAGTCCGATATTAAAACCTACGGAGATTCCGTGATCATAAATATCATCCGAAAAGATGGTCGCAACTCTTCCGTACAATCCTGTAAAACCGGTTGGTCCGGTTTGGTCATTAATTAAGTATCCACCACTCAAAAGACTAATGCCGTCGCCATCGTATAGATACGATCCCTGTATCAGCTGTGTTGTTGGTGGATTGTCAAAACCCACCCATTGACGGCGAATACTGGCACCAAAAGTCGTATGCTGATCGAAAACCATAAAATCACTACTGAGACCCGCTGGATTAATCACTCCTATATTTTGTCGATACTGCGTAAAGAGAGGTAATTGCTGAGCAGCAATTGATACTTGAAAAATCAGACATACCAAAAGGGTTTGGTAAATTTTATTCATTATTAAATCGGCTTTGAAATGATTATCCGGAGAGGTGGGAATACTCCGATACATTTTACGCAAGGCAAAGATAAGGATTTTAGAGAAAAAGGTAAACAGATATGTTTGATTAAATAGAAAAAACCACTCATATTTGCTGAAAAAAAAGATGCTCCCATTCCATTACGCTTTTAAGATCAAAGATATTGCCAGCACACGCAGATTTACCAGCAGAACAACGTACGATGTTTTTTCTCGATTACAGTGGAAATCCCATTGGATTGAAAGCTTTTAGAAATTTAGAAATGGTTTTCACCAAATAAAAAAGCTGCTTTCCCTGACAAGGGCAGGAAAGCAGCAACAAAAACTGTTTAAATCAGTTTTACGACATCTTTGGAAGGGTATTACTCCCATTTAATTCGTAGTGAGAACAATAAAACATTGGGGGATGGCCTCCAAATCAGAGACAATACCAAAATACTGGTGACCGGATGAAATCCGGCAATTAAAATTGCCACTTTCCTCCATCGTGAAAAACAAAATGATTAACAAAAGAGATATGTCCCAGGATTATTGGACTCAAAAATGTTTAATCGTTGGAATTGTGTGGAAAATCTGGAGGCAGGTCTACTCCGGTGTGATTTGCGTGCACTCAAAGGTACAACCAATATCTGGTGATTTTCATACCCGCTTATGGGTATTTTTTGTATATAAAAAAAATACATTCCTCAAGCGAATTAAAAACCAGCTAAATAGGCTGTTTATGACCTGTATTTTTTCAAAAAACCCAATGTAACGTTCCTCTTCTATTTTCGTAAGGTATTGTAAACCAACCATTTAATAAAAACGCTACGTTAATTAATCACTAAACTCCTTCCTCCCCTGTTTATTTGGTGGCTATTACCATATAAATAGGGTAACTTTGCACCTGTTTTTCAAGAAGTTGTTGAAGAATAAAACACAATAAGCATTTACAATGAAAGAAATTAGAAATATTGCCATTATCGCCCACGTTGATCACGGCAAAACTACTTTGGTGGATAAAATTTTATACCAAAGCGAACTCTTCCGTGAAACAGAAGAGAAAAAGGAATTGATCCTGGACAACAATGACCTGGAACGAGAAAGAGGGATTACGATCCTTTCCAAAAACGTTTCGGTGGAATATAAAGGTACCAAGATCAATATTATCGATACTCCTGGTCACGCCGATTTTGGGGGTGAAGTAGAAAGGGTATTAAACATGGCCGACGGTGTATTGCTACTCGTCGATGCTTTTGAAGGTCCAATGCCGCAAACCCGCTACGTACTGGGTAAAGCAGTTGCTTTGGGTCTAAAGCCTATCGTGGTTGTCAACAAGGTAGATAAAGAAAATTGTCGTCCGGAAGAAGTTCAGGAAATGGTTTTTGACTTAATGTGTAATCTTGACGCGACGGAAGATCAGCTTGATTTCCCTACCGTTTACGGTTCGGCAAAAAATGGCTGGATGTCTGCACACTGGGATGACCAAAAAGAAGATGTTACTTACCTGCTAGATCAGGTACTCGAACATATTCCCACTCCTGAAATCAAGGAAGGTACGCTGCAGATGCAGATTACCTCTATTGACTATTCTAACTATATCGGTAGAATCGCCGTAGGACGTGTTAGTCGTGGTTCTTTAAAAGCCAATTCGCCAGTTTCGTTGGTAAAGCGAGATGGTACTATTGAAAAAAGCAGAATTAAAGAGCTTTTCATTTTCTCTGGTTTGGGTAAAGAAAAAGTAGAGGAAGTACAATGTGGTGACCTATGCGCACTCAACGGTATTGATAATTTCGATATTGGTGATACGGTTGCAGATTTCGAAAATCCGGAAGGTTTAGTGCCTATGGATATTGACGAACCAACGATGAGTATGTTATTTACCATCAATACTTCGCCATTCTTTGGTAAGGAAGGAGACTTCGTTACTTCTCGTCACTTACGAGATCGTCTTTATAAAGAAATTGAAAAGAACCTCGCATTACGCGTAGAAGAAACAGAATCTCCGGATGCTTATATCGTTTACGGACGTGGTGTACTACACCTCTCTGTATTGATCGAAACAATGCGTCGGGAAGGGTACGAATTACAGGTAGGTAAGCCGCGCGTAATTATCAAGGAAATTGATGGTAAAAAGAATGAGCCGATTGAAACCATGACGATTGATGTACCGGAAGAAACTGCTGGTAAGGTCATCGAATTGATCAACATGCGAAAGGGAGAAATGACTGTCATGGAACCCCGTAATGACCTCATGCATCTCGAATTTGAGATTCCATCCCGTGGTATTATCGGACTAAGAAACAGTATTTTGACAATTTCTGCAGGTGAAGCGATTATGGCGCACCGTTTCTTAAAGTTTGCACCGTGGAAAGGAGATATTCCTAGTCGTTCTAAAGGTGTTTTAATTGTTCACGAAACGGGCGTTAGTATTCCTTTTGCATTGAATAAATTACAGGATCGTGGACACTTCTTTATTCCACCCGGTGTGGACGTTTACGAAGGTCAGGTGATTGGAGAACACAACCGTGATAATGACTTGATTGTCAATGTTACCAAAACTAAAAAGATGTCTAACATGCGTTCTTCCGGAGCGGATGATAAAGTAAAAATTGCCCCGCCATTGATTATGTCTTTGGAGCAGGCCATGGAATACATTGATGATGATGAGTACGTGGAATTGACGCCCAAGAGTATTCGTATCCGCAAGATTTATCTAAAGGAGCACGAGCGTAAGCGGGGCAAGGGAGCGATTGCTTAAAAGAAGTTATTGGCCGTTTGCTATTCGCTGGCTTTCGCTTCTGACGTATTAAAAAAGCCGGTTCGGTAGAGACAATTGTCTTTATCGAACCGGCTTTTTTGTGGACTGTTTTGGGAAGAAACGTAGATAGAATTGAATACTCCCCTACATTTTATTAGCCGAAGAAAAGATTCTGCTCCAGTTGATGCCATTCCAGATACTGCCATTTTTGGTAGAAAACCAGATGAAGAGTGGCTTACCGACAATGTGATCTTCCGGTACGTATCCCCATACCCTGGAGTCTTCCGAATTGTGGCGATTGTCTCCCATCATCCAATAGTAATTTTGACCAAAAGTATAGGAAGTCGTCGGTTGACCATCGATCAGAATTCGACCATTTTTGATCTCTAGCATGTGGCCTTCGTAAGCGGTAATAACGCGTCGGTACAGTTCGATATTGTTAGGAGTAATCGTTACGGTTTCGCCGCTTTTTGGCAAAGTGATGGGTCCGTAATTATCGTTCGTCCATCCGGGAAAATTCTTTGGATCGTGTGGAAACAAAATGTCCGGTCTCTGTGGATTTCCCGGGATGGGTGTCAATGTAAATTTAGGATCCATGGCAGTGATTTGTTCTACCTGTTTATTGGTCAAAGCATAGATTCGATCATTGCCCTGATTGGTGGTCGCTCTGGTTTCTGCGAGCGAAACACCCCACTCTTCCAGTTTTTCATTCCGAATAGATCCACCATTCAAACTCAACTGATACCGGTATTGTAATTTGGACGGATTGACCGCTGGTTGATCATTGATGTAAACCTGCTTGTTTTTAATTTCCATCTTGTCACCCGGAAGAGCAATACAACGTTTAATATAATGATCTCGCTTGTCGATAGGACGCACCCGTGTTTTAAGATTTTTAAATTCCGGTCTGTTTAAAGCACCATAGCGACGCAGGTCTTCCAGACTATAATTCCGGCCTGGTCCGACAATCGTACTATCCCCCGCTGGGTAATTAAAAACTACGGGGCTGTTGCGATCTACATTTTCAAAAGCAGGCAATCGATGATAACCCAGGCTTGGTGTTTTTGTATAAGATTCATTGCCCAAAAACGGGACGGTATTGTGTACCAGTGGAAGCTGCAAAACAGTCATCGGTGTTCGGATACCATAATGTGCTTTGGAAACAAAAAGAAAATCTCCAACCAGCAGCGATCCTTCCATTGAAGAAGTAGGAATCACAAATGCTTCTATTAAAAACATCCGGATAAAAGCAGCAGCAAAAACGGCAAAAATAATGGCTTCGGTCCATTCGCGACCAGCTCCTTTTTTATAAGGATTGTTGGCCATTAATTTGCGGTATTCTCGTTCATCATTTTGCTCCTTGGCCGTAGCAATTTGCGCCATATAGGCTTTTTCCATAATAATGGCTGGGCCCAAATACTTCGCATCCTTATTGGCACTAATCATAAAATAGGAAATCGGCGCGTAGATAACTGCCAGTGCAGCATCCAGAAAGGAATTTTTGCCAAAAGAACGAACCATATCCACGTTCATTCCCGCCAGGATAAAGATATTGACGATGGGCAATAGCAATAATGCGGCCCACCACTGCGGACGGCCGATAATTTTACACCAGGTAATAAAATTTAAGCCCGGAATCAGGGCATGTATAGCGGGTTGTCCCGCCTTTTCAAATACCTTATAGAGACTGATACTCAGCAAGATATAGTAAATAATTAAAAAAATAAGTACACTCACATTTTTTGGTTTTCAGAACTTACCAATCTTGTAAATCCCATTTAAAAAATTTCACAAATATAAACAGATTTTCGGGTATCATTACGTAGAATATCCGCTCTAAAATTTATTCCTTTCGGTAAATATACAACTTTAAAGTACGAAATGTTTCGTGGATTGAATAAAATTTGCGTTTGTGGTGGTGGACTTTTGATTGGTTTACTTACGAGCAGGTGCCATAATCAGGATTACTCCTCTTCCACAAAACCTTCTACGTAGAGTTTTTCTCCTTTGCGCTGGCCGCTGAAGAATACCTTGATTTTTTTGTTGAAATAACCTTTTTTGGTCGCATCGAAGGTGATGGATAATTGACCGATAGAATCGGGTTCGGTGGGGATATTTTCCCAATTGGGAGCAGTACAGCCGCAGTCGGGGCGCACGCTTTCGATGACGATGGGCTGATCGCTGATGTTTTTAAACTTAAAATCGGCGGTGACGGACTCGCCTTGGAGGAGGTCGCCGAAGTCGTGCTCGGTGGTGGTTTCCCATTGGATGACGGGCGGGTCAGTGGGGAGGGAGAAGGCACAGGCGATGAGGAGAAAAAGCAATGATAAAAATTTCACAGTATAAATTTTAAATTCAAAACAAACAGGATTGTACGTATAAAACGCTGAATTATGTATCAATGATATCTAGCGTCATCAACTATTTGGAACAGTACATAAATAAATTGATATTTTAGACTTGGTTATTTTGTTACTAATCAATACCTTCAATTTCCGGGTAACTTGTATCTATTCTAAAATCCTTGGGACTAATGATAAAAATTAATATGGTTATCCGTCTTTTCAAATCCTGTTAATCTTGCTATCTTTTTTTATAAAAAGCGATTAGATCACTCGAAGCAAATAATTCACTCCCCCTGCTCAATCACCTCCCACGTATGATCCGACAATAACTTCACCGTCGCAATAAAAGTATACGGCTTGGTTCTACCCCATTGATCAGGCCCAATCATGGATAGTACTTTTGTAGTCTCATCGGCTTTGGCATACAAGTGGTAAATATGACTAATAAGTGGTTTAAAGTTCATCTCTGCGAGATAAATATCCTCGGAAATTTTTACCCGATCCTGAATTTTTTTAGCCTGGAGTGCCAGCAATTCAATCTGTTCACGAATCTGATCCATTTGCGTATCAGCCTGCTCGTACATCGCCTGTACCGCAAGACCTTTGGTACGCCCCCGATCCATCGGGCGAATTACGACGCCACCCACCGTATGCGCGTATGGTAGCATATGTGGATTTTCTGCTATCTTATCTTTATCGATTGGATTTTTCTTTGAAAGCTTGGGTTCTTGATCATCGGTTATATCCCGTCTTTTCCTTTCCATTACCGTAGACATTTTATAATCTTTTAGAAAAACTAGTTAAAACAACAAAAACCTAACGAATATCTTCCCACTTGGTTCACGAAAAAAGGCTGACTATCCAGAGACAATCAGCCTTCCACCAAATGGTGTGACAAGGTGTTATGTGTATATTTGGGAACTTAATTTTTTTTAAAGACGCTCTATATTATTATATTATTTTAATTCGAAGCTACCTTTTCCAGCTAAAAAGCCTTTGTTGTATACCTCTACGTTGTATTTTCCTTTCTGAAATTCTGTATTTGGCTCCCATAACATACAAGCCTGCGTCTCTTCGTTGGTATAATCGATTTCTTTTACTTTCGTATAACGAATCTCTTCGCTCATGTTAGAAGTCAAAATCCCGGAACCCAAATCCTCCACTGCTAAAGTTTCCCCCACTGGATTAATAACTCTTACGTAAAATTTTTCTACTCCACCTTCTACCACTGCGTTATCGGTCGCATCAAAACATATCCGAATACGATCTACAGAGCTAGCACGGCTTTTAACTTTTACTTTTCCGCTTTTACGGATTTTAAATCCTTCACCTTTTACAGACATTACCTTCACTACAGAAGCGACATTTACTTTATCAGCCAAAGAAGCATTTTCTGTTTCCAATGACTCTTTTTGGCTTACCAAAGCTGCTTTTGCGGTGACCAGTTCGTCGTTCATTACCCGAGCAGTAGCTACCTCACCTTCCAGTGAAACTTTAACTGCATTTAGTTCTCCATTCTGCTGAACGAGAATTTCGTTGTCTTGTTTTAGCTTATTATTTTCAGACATATAACCGTCCATCTGAACACGGAGGTTGGTCATCTCTTCTCTTGCTTTCGCTAAATCAGCCTTTGTAGATTTTCCCTGACGAATATAACGGGCAATCTTGTCTTTCTGCTCCTTTAATTCTACTTTTTGCTGATCAATAACTGCGTTTAATTCTTCGTTTCCACCACGCATTTCCTCTAATTCAGAAAGAGAAGCATAGTATTGCTTTTCTAATTCAAGCTTTAATTTCTCCGCTTCGTCGATCTTTACTTCTTGTTGAGAAATCGTTTGATTGTTGTTGACATTCTGAAACATCAGAAAAGCACAGATACCTAATAAAGCCACAATTGCTACTGCTCCGATGGCCGTTAATCGTTGTTTTGAATCTTTTGAAAAACTCATAATTGGTATTTTTATTATTGATTTAATAAATCCTGACTTGTTTGGTCTTTTCAGGTTTTGAATAAAAGTTTAATAGTTTGTTATCGCAAATGTACCATCTTAAAGCGTTTGGAAGCAAATTTTATTTCCTTAAATCCTTGATTTTCAGTCAAATTGGGTGTTAATACGGTTTTCAGAAAAAAGCTTTTAATGGAAAACCCCTATGTTCAAATCTGTGGTAAACACTTTGATCCTTTTTCCAGACATTATTGGCGGGATCGCCGGTTGGCTGTTGGCTGGTTAATATTTAGGAACGGTTCAAAAATAACTATCCATTCTGACTTTAAAATTTTTCCTACCTTTATCTTTGAGTTGGTTGGCTTCCTTTTAGAGAATTCGCGATAAAGAGCAGCCAACTGACTAACCAGCAAACAAGCCAACTGGCCTAATAAATAAATCTACTATGTACAACAACCTAGACCTCACCAAAGTACTCTTTCTTGATATTGAAACCGTTTCCGAACACGCTACCTATGATCACCTCGATGAAACTTTTCAAGGTTTATGGAAATTAAAAACCCGTCAGGTCCTGCGGCAGTATGATGAACCGATTACGGAAGAACAAGCCGTTGCTGCTTATCCTGAGAAAGCAGGAATTTACGCAGAGTTTGGAAAAATAGTCTGTATCTCGGTAGGAATCGTTACGCGTACCAAAGGCCAACTGGGGGTACGACTTAAATCTTTTGCCAGCGATGACGAAGCGGAATTACTCCGGGATTTCTCTCAAATGGTCAATCAATATTATAATAATCCCAATAAGCATTTTTTCTGTGGGCATAATCTACGGGAATTCGATGTACCTTATATGTGTCGCCGAATGTTGATCAATCAATTAGAACTTCCCGCCACACTCGACATCTCTGGCAAGAAGCCCTGGGAAACCAAACACCTCCTGGATACTTTAGAGATGTGGAAATTTGGAGATTATAAAAACTATACTTCACTTAAACTACTTGCCGCTTGTTTTGGATTTCCTTCACCCAAGGATGATATTGATGGTAGTGAGGTAGGTGGGGTTTATTGGGTAGAAAAGGATTTGGACCGAATTGCGCGGTACTGCGAAAAGGATACACTGGCGGTAGTGCAATTATTATTGAAATATTTACGGCAACCGATTTTGACGGAGGAGCAGATTGTTTTTGTTGAGGGGTAGGTTTTGCCGAGATTGCTTACTTTTGCACCATGAATCCAAAACATCTAATTGCCCCTTCCCTACTAGCCGCTGACTTTCTTCACTTGGCCGATGCCGTTCAACTCATCAATGACAGCGAAGCCGACTGGTTTCACCTCGACGTGATGGATGGCGTATTTGTACCCAACATCAGTTTCGGAATGCCGATTATCTCCGCCGTCAAAAAGATATGTACCAAACCACTCGATGTTCATCTGATGATCGTCGAACCAGAAAAATATATTACTGCCTTTCGGGATGCGGGTGCCGATGTGATCACCGTCCACTACGAAGCATGTCCTCATTTACACCGTACTATCCAGCAAATCAAGGCCACGGGTGCCAAAGCAGGTGTTGCCCTCAACCCACATACCTCCGTGGATCTGCTCGATGATGTGCTGGAAGATTTAGATATGGTACTCCTCATGTCGGTCAATCCCGGTTTTGGTGGACAAAAATTTATTTATAATACCCTTGCCAAGATTCGTAAACTTCAGGAAAAAATCACGACCCGTAATCTTTCTACCGTCATAGAAATAGACGGTGGCGTAGGTTTACAAAATGCCGAAGAATGCCTCAAGGCTGGTGCCCGGGTACTCGTGGCTGGTAGCAGTGTTTTTAAAGCAGAAAAGCCGATGGACGCCATTTCCCGTCTTAAAGGTATTGGAAAAGATACTTTGTTTGCGTAGGAGGCGTTGGTTTATAAAATGCTACTTGCTATTTGCTGCTGGCTTCTTGCTCCCTAAATCGTAAAATCAACGGATTATAAAGCGACCTTAAACGATTCGTCGCAACCAAAAACCCAGGCAAACGTAGATTATTTTGTTAAAATGTAGAAAGAACGAGCCATCGCTTTGTTCCTACGATTCAAATTCAACATTTCAACAAGCGAAGCGTCTCAACACCTAAACATTCTCAAAAATTCCTATGAAATATATTCTACCCCTGCTTTTCTTATTGGCCAGTATGGCGCTTCAAGGACAAGAAAACAAAGCAACTATTTATGGTGCCATTACGGATGTTACCAGTGAAGAAACGGTTGGGTTTGTGACCGTTTTTGTCAAAGGAACCAATAATGGAATTTCTTCCAATGCGCAAGGAACCTACTCTATCGTGGTGCCCGCCGACGAAGCCGTCACCATTGTCTTTAGCCGGATTGGTTACGAAGAACTCTCCACGACCGTCACTCCGACCGCCGCCGGAAAATCCCGTAAAGTCGATGTCTCCATGGCCCCCTCCGAATCGGCGGTAGAAATTGAGGTAACGGAAAGTCGCCTGGAAGAAGCAGGGATGATTAAAGAAGAGGTCACAGAATTAAAATTATTACCCACCGTTTCCGGAAATTTTGAAAGTGTGCTCCCACACATCGCACTCGGTACGAGCGGCGGAACGGGAGGTGAATTGTCTTCTCAGTATAATGTTCGTGGCGGTAACTACGATGAAAATCTGGTCTATGTAAATGATTTTGAAATCTATCGGCCACAATTGATTAGAACGGGACAGCAGGAAGGATTGAGTTTTCCCAATATTGATTTGATCAGAGATTTGTCTTTTTCATCTGGTGGTTTCGAAGCGCGGTATGGAGATAAATTATCTTCTGTTTTGGATATTAAATACAAGAGACCTGACTCTACCCGTGCCTCGGTAGGACTAAGTTTTTTGGGTGCTTCTGCGCACATCGAAGGAAGTTTTAAAGCAGGCAAAGAAAATTATAACAAAGTACGGTATTTAGTGGGTGCACGTTACAAAACGACTCGCTATATTTTGGGAACACTGGATGTAACCGGAGAATACGCGCCTAACTTTGCGGATTTTCAAGCGTACGTCACCTATGATTTTAATAAAAACTGGCAATTGGGTTTGCTTGGAAATTACAATAGTAGCGAGTATAATTTTCAACCACGAAGCCGGGCCACTACCCTTGGATTGATCGACCTTGCACTGCGATTGACTACGGTCTTCGAAGGACAAGAGGTAAGTGATTTTACTACGCAAATGGGCGGTGTTTCGTTGACCTATATTCCAGATAGAAAAAGAAATCCTTTATTTTTAAAATTCCTCGCTTCTACTTATCAGAGTCACGAAAATGAACGATTTGACATTATCGGAGATTATTTGTTAGGACAAATTGAAACTGGGCTGGGTAGCGACGCCTTTGGCGAACTGGTTGCCACGCTCGGTACGGGTACGCAGCATCAGTATGCACGAAACTTTCTGGTAACCAACGTGACCAACGCGGAGCATAAAGGTGGTCTGGAACTACAAAAAGACCATACCGAATCTAATAAAACATCCAACCATTTTTTACAGTGGAGCGGTAAGTGGCAACACGAACGGATCGACGATCGCATCAACGAATGGGAACGATTGGACTCCGCTGGTTACTCCCTCCAATTTGATACTTCACAAGTGCTTTTGGGTAATGTCCTCAAGCGGGATTTTGCACCGCTCACCTCCAATCGCTTCAGTGCTTATTTCCAGGATACCTATACTTTCAAGCAGGAAAATCGGCACGAAATAAAGATTTCAGCGGGAGTAAGAGCCAATTATTGGGATCTAAATAAAGAGCTAATTATTTCTCCCCGCGCACAATTGCTCTACAAACCTTTGGGTGCTAAAAACGATATCTCTTTTCGATTGGCCACTGGCCTTTATAGTCAACCCGCCTTTTATCGAGAACTACGGGGACCGAACGGAACGATTAACCGAGATTTAAAATCGCAAAAATCTTTTCACCTAGTGGGAGGACTGACCTTGGATTTCAAGAATAAAGGAGGCAAAAAATTCCGTTTTATTACCGAGGCTTATTATAAAAAATTATGGGACCTGGTTTCTTACGAAGTAGACAATGTGATCATCCGCTACTCCGGGCAAAACGATTCTCGTGGTTACACTATGGGCCTGGATATGCGACTGAATGGAGAATTTGTACCGGGTACAGAATCCTGGATCAACGTTTCTTTTTTGAGTACCCGTGAAAAACTGGATGGAGTAGATCATCAGCGTCGGGAAGTTGGACAAGCGGAAGGTCAATCGGTTAAAACAGTACCAAGGCCAACGGATCAATTTATGACGGTCTCCATGTTCTTTCAGGATTATTTACCTAGAAATGAAAACTTCAAAATGCACCTGAATCTGGTTTACGGAACAGGAATCGCATTCGGTGCAAAGGATGATAATATTATCTATCGGAATACTTTCCGTTACTCGGATTATCGTCGGGTAGATATTGGATTTGGGGTTTTGTTGTGGAATGATTCGTGGCGGGAAAAACGTGGAAAACATCCATTGCGATTTACACAAAACGCCTGGATGAGTTTAGAAGTATTTAACTTGTTACAGGTGGCCAACGTGGCGGCAAATACATGGATTAAAACGATTACGAATACGCAATATGCGGTGCCTAATTTTTTGACGTCACGGCGAATTAATTTACGATTTAAATTTGATTTTTAGAGAAGAGAATAATGTCGAATATTAATTGAATTTTGAAACCGGTTATGGTGTCTATTCTAATTCCTTCTAGAAAATGGAAAAACAGAGAAAAATCATAGGTCCACTTGAGTGGTTTTCCCTGATAGCAGGATTGCTGATCTTTGGCTATATTCTGGTTCGGTACGGTGGTTGTCATCCGATGCAGCGTACCGAATCAACGGAGCTGATCAATAATCCGGGAGATTCGTGGGGAGAACAGCGACGTAGCTATAAGTCCGGGAGCAAGGAATCAGTGGATCAGGTACTAGAGCAGATTGCTACCCAGTTTTCTAATGGTAAGAATATGGATTATCGGGCTTTGCAACAGGAAGGTATAACCGAAGATGAAATGGAATTCTACGATCAGATGAAAGCAGCATACGGGCATAAAATTGGTCGCGCCAAAAACTGGTATCAAGTTTTAAAAACCGCCAGAACTACATATCAATCCGTCGCGGAAGTTTTTGCCAGTACCAGCGGTCAACCCGCCGAAACGCTCCGCCCCGCCGACCTGCAACAACTTTTGGAAAATCCAGAAAAATCTGCGGCGCTATTTAATCAGTTTTCGCGCCGGTTTAACAAGTCAAGTGCAGAGGTGGAGGATTTTGCACGACGGACGCCGGGGCGGTTGAGTGATTGGGCGATGTGGTTGGAGGGGAGGTAGTGCTTCCGGAACTAAATTTCTATGTATAAAGGTTAAGGGTGCTTGATAGATCTGATGGTGTGTTTATTTCATGGTGTTTAATAAAGTAATTTAAAATTCATAAATAAATATACTATTTGTAAATAATTGTTAATCAGTTTATTGGTTAATCAGTAGTCGGTCAAA
>Ga0209831_1002874_pt1 | contig 14637 bp, 16 predicted proteins | sample Maine_Asex4_meta_FD_187451 | JGI IMG/M metagenome (GOLD analysis project Ga0209831, IMG submission 187451) | Marine algal microbial communities from Maine, USA - Maine_Asex4_metaG (SPAdes) (version 2) | ecosystem: Host-associated > Algae > Red algae > Unclassified | place: Maine, USA | collected...
CGTGGGATAATTTTATCAGCCGACAACGGAAAAGCGTCCGGTCCTACGCGCTAAAAACCGGACGCTTTTCCGTTGGCGGCTGATGCGCAGATGCGTTGCATCAATCTAAAGTAAGTGCCATTGGGCGATAGCGTCCGTTCCTTGTTTGCCATGGGTGGGCGGCAGGAAGCTGACGCCAATGACTTTGTACAAATCGTTTTGGTACGGGTTGCAAGATCCGAAATCAAACAGGAAGCCGGTCGTGAATAAATCAAAGATCAACCGAAAACAGCTTGCTTGGTTGGCACCAGTCATAATGCTGTGTGCAATCCCACTGGGTTTGGGCGTGTTCCATTCGTTTAGATACATGGCCACGCCAGCGAAAAAACCGAGCCCGCGGTTGTTTACCAAGCGCGCGGGAATCGCGGTTCGCCGAACACCTACGATGACTATGGAGATAATGACTACGGAGGCTACGTTGATTTTGAGATCAATCCAGTTGAATCGTTCGGTGGCAACGCAGGACCATCTGACGCGCTGTCCAGCGATGTCAAAAAACTAAAGCGAGACATCAAAGCGCTGGAGCAGCGACTTGGCAAATGTGCAGATTGAATCGAGAGTAAAACGCATTAAGTCCCACTCGTTTAACGACAAGCCCACTATAAACCGCAGTGAAATCTTTACGGCAAACTACTGACCAGGCGAAACGCACAAATATCTAAACCAAGATCAACGATCTCCTCAGCCAGCAATATGATTCTTATCTCAAACAAAACGAGTCCGAGTTAGACAAGATGGAGCAGCGATTGAAGAACCTCCGCAATCAACTTGAACGCAGACGTTCGGCGAAGGAACTGTTGGTGGAACTAGAGCTAAAACGAATCGTCAATGAAGCCGATGGGTTGGCTTGGCTAACTAATCCCAACAAAATCTGACACCAATAATCTTGGTCCTGAAGCTGAAAGACAACGACTCTGGATTAAGGAGGTCGAAGGACGATGAACAACTTACTTTCTAGGATTTGAGATGGAAGGAGCCGTTTTTGATACGTCGCAATGACGGCCATGTCGTCGATCTTGAGAACGCATTTGAGAAGTGAGCGGCTACGCTCTAATTCCGCTCTTTGATCGTCACAAAAACGGTTTTAATATCGCCTTGGCGGAAGACTTTCACGGGTACCGAGGTGTTGATCTCTGTCAGGCTGACCGCGGTCACCAAATGGGCGTCATCATTGACGTGGTGATTGTCAAATTCAAGGATCACGTCGCCGACCTGTAATTCACTACGCGATGCGGGTGAATTTTCAGAGATCGAAGAAATCATAGCTCCATGTGTTCGTCGCAAACCAATGGCGCGAGCCTTGGCGGGACTGTACATCGCGTCTAGCGACACGCCAAGGAATCCTCGTCGCACAAAACCACGTTCGATCAGATCGTTGGAAATGCGCTGTACCATGTTGATTGGAATCGCAAACCCAATCCCGTCACTGCCGCCACTGTTGCTGGCGATTGCGGTGTTGAGGCCGATAACTTCGCCTCGCAAATTGATAAGTGGACCGCCGCTGTTGCCGGGATTGATCGCAGCGTCGGTTTGAATGAAGTTCTGATACTTGCCGCCTTGAGGACCGAGCTTCAAATTATGCCGCCCCAAGGCACTGATGATGCCGTAGCTGACCGAATGGCTTAGACCAAACGGGCTTCCAACGGCAATCGCGAAATCACCCACTTCGACTTTGCGACTGTCACCCATTCGAGCTGCCGTCAAACCGTATTCGTCAATCTCCAGCACCGCGATGTCGGTGTGACGATCATGCATCACGTTGATCGGATAGAAAACTTGACCATCGGCTTCTAGGCGGATGTCGTTGAGCTCGGAATCTTCGATGACGTGATAGTTGGTCAGTACGAACATCCGCCGGTCGCGGCTGATGATGACTCCCGAGCCTGCCTCTTCGACAATGACCGGTCGCAAGTCCTTCTTTGAATCCTTCGACCGCGACGACGAAGCCGTCTGACGTTTTTTCGCGTCGATATGAACCACAGTAGGCTTCACAAATTTAGCGATTCGTTTGACTTGGCGATACTGTTGTTCGATGAACGAAGCATGCTTGGTCAATTCGCTGAATTCCGAATCGCGTTGGGCAGAGGTGCGCTGGAGCGAACTAAGTGTTGCTTGAGCTTGTAACAAACCGGATGTTGAAACTGACGTTGCAAGAATCGCGGCGATTAACAGAGCGAATCGAAGCACTGAACAATTGGTTGACGATTCAGCCGTAGATTGTGTGTTTAATGTTCGCATCTTATCGCTGTGGGATGAAGGGGCTGGTTTCGATGGTAACGAATTTTTGAGTCCATTCATTCTAATTCGTTTCCTAAGTAAGTGTTTTTTTAAAATCGCCGACGGCTGTAGTAATTACGGAAGATTCACGCCGTCGCCGAAATTTCCGCAGTTCATTGTAGGGCTTGAACCATCCAAAATGGCGGCCCAGTCGGTTATTCCACTGGGATCAACATCCGCATCTTCAGCGACACGTTGACATGCGATACAGTGCAAGGCATGGGGAATTGCCGCCAGCCGGTCCGTGTGAATTGCTTTTTTGCAGCCTTCGCACGCACCGTAAGTCCGATCCTTAATGCGATTAATAGCGGCTTCAATATTCTTTAATTCGCCGATTTCTACTTCTGCCAATTGAGAACTTATTTCGCCAAACGAGCTTCCACTTGCGAAATCAACGACATCACCGCTTTGATCCTGACGCAGTTGATTCAGCGCGCTGGAATCGCTTCCGATCGACTCAAGTATTTCATTGTGCCGCTCTACCAATATTTGATAGATCTTTATGTGAGCTTTCTTCATAGTAAATTCTGCATTGTCGAGGAGTATCTTACGATTATTCAGCCGGGCTAAAGGGGCCCGCCTTTTTTGCCGCATCGGTTCCCAGTGGAACCTCTGCTGAGGAACTATAGATTGCTTTTAACGCCTGAACAGCATTTTCGAATTTTGAGTCTCAGAAAATCTGTGCGGGCGATGGAGGTCCGCATTTTCGTTTTGGTAATGGTGGGTTCTAGTTTTTCCGACAAGTTCGATTCTTCTTGAATTCACTACGAAACGATCAAAGTCTACGTTCAACCCCTTTCCTGCCGAAGGTAAAGAAATGGAGCACTAGGTCCAGCAAGACGTGAAAACTAAAAGCATTTTATGCAATGTAAATCTCACTTTTGATTTCAACGATAAGTGTCGTAGAAGGTTTACGTAACGATAATTCCGGTTGTTCGGAATTTCAGTTCGTTGATGCAATTCCTACGAGGGCAAATACGGAAATTAGCTCCGAAAATTTGACGCTCCCTGTTACGAAAGCTAAATCCTATTACTGGATTCCCCACGTCCCCGAATCATCCAGCTGTTTGATACTCACACAATAAGATCTCGTAATGAATAATCCCCTAAACATCCCTCAGAATCCCAACGAATTAGTTCTTCGATTAATTGGCGGCGAACGTGATGGCCAGTTGTTTACGGTCGAAAACGAGAAATGTTTGCTTAGCAGTTTTTTACCCAGCAACGTGGACGCAGAAAATTATCGGTGCGCGATTTTCCGCGGCGTAAAGGGCGTAGCATTTCGCAGTTATAGCGATCATGTGCTCTGCAATGGTGCGAAGGTTTCAGTGCAATGGCTGAAAAAAGGTGACCTGATTAAGGTGACCGATAGTTTTTCGGTAGAAGTTTACCAATTAGGCGTCTACACAAAAAAACCGGCAGCGGCATCCACAGCTTCTCGCCCCCCGGCACAAACGATTGAAATTTCTGACACAGCGACTCCTTCGCCATCTCGAACAGCCCCCATTGCCGCCAGGCCAGTAACACCCACTATCCCATCAAGCTCAACTACGATAGTTACGCCACCTGCAAACGCTGCGGGGCAGATATCTCCGCCAGCGGAATACGCTAAGCCATCGGTTCAGTTTCCATCGGTTTCCGCATCGTCTGGTGAAACTCCGAAGTTTAAACCTGCGACCGAAAACCTACGTACACCCACCGTTACCGCCCCAATTCCGACAGCCCAAGTTCCCACCGAACCTCAAGCACCTACCGCTTCGGTTTCCCGGATGCCTGCGCCTCCCCAAGCCCTTAATGTATCACTTCCAACGCCTTCAGCGCCTTCGAGTTCAACGATTGATTCTCTCTCCGAACGACTTTCTAAGTTAGTCGACAGCGCCGCTGGTAATGAAGAGAGCCCATCTTTAGACAGCGAATCATTGGCGACTTCAACATCGTACAGACCATCAGTCTCAACGATGGCAATTGAACCCGCCCCTACTGAACCCACCAGCCCATCGACCGAGCCAACGCCAGAAGCACCGGTTCGCCAATCGGCAACAACAGTAGCTCAACCGGTCTCCCCACCCATCTCTACTCCCACCACCACACAGGTCGAAGCACCTACCTTAGTTGACTCAACGACTGCACCGGTCGTTGAAGCAGCCACTGGCGAATCATCGACCGGCGGTGCGGAACAGGCTGGCTCCGACAGCAGCGCAGTCGATCGCCGTTCGGCCTTGGAAAGCTATTTTGCAAAAAGCGGCGTTAATTTATCGGATACCATTTTACCAACCAACGAGAACGCCACACTGGCGAATCCGGTTGCTCCCGCGGTCGCTTCTGTTGAACTTGCGGCCGCAGTCACTCCTGAGGTGCCTGTTGAATCTCCGGTTGCACCAACAAACCCGTCCAGACAGCCCGTAGTTACCCAAGAGGTTAAAGCAACACCTGAATTCGACCTCGATTCCATCTTGGCTAAGCTTGAGTCCGAATCGTCCGCTTCGCCTTCACTAACGCCCGGGATTGAATCTCCGCAAATTCAGCAGCCTCTAGTGAATGAGCCGCCAGTAGCTGAAACATCCATTGTGGAAACATCCATTGTGGAAACGCCCGTTGTGGAAACGCCCGTTGTGGAAACGCCCGTTGTTGGAAGTACCTTCGAACAACCCCCGGTCGAACCCGAAAATAGTCACCAATCGTCTCCCGAAGCAGAAAGTGGTGACCAAGACGGTGAACTCAAGTCTTTTGCACTGCTGCAATCGCTGGGTTTAGACACTTCAGGCTTAGGACAAATCAAAGAGGAACTGGCTAAACCGCCTTTGCGGGAAGAGGTTGAATCCATCGCCTTAGCTGCGGACCAACAAACAGCACCGGTGGCAGCCGAGCCCGAAAAAGTGGAAAGTGTCGCCGATGTATTGGCACGTATGCAAAACGCCGGATCTCTCCAAGACTTCAAAGCGGGAGAAGACAAAGCCGAATCCACGGCCGCAGAAATCGCACAGCGCGACGTCCCAACGCCACCTCCAGCGACCCCCCCGAATGCTACTGCGGAAAGTTTACGCGCTTCTTCGGGCGTTGAAGGCGGTGGCGGCGTTGAAAGCGATGGTGGAGTTGAAGGTGATGGCGCTGTGGAAGACTACATGTCTCAATTGCTAAATCGAATGCGCGGCGAAAGCGAACCGACATCAGGAGAAGTCGCAGAACAGAACCAAGACAAAGCTATAGAAGAGATCGCTGCCGAAAATCAGCAACAGGTAATAGCAGCCCCAACGCAACCCGTCGAACAAGGCCCCCTTACTCAAGAAGAGTTCGTACCAAAGCAGAAGGCCGTTCGGATGCAGAAGCTCGATTCACTACGAGCCTTTGCGAACTCAAATTCACGCGAAGCATTTCAAAAAAGCGTCGCGAAGGAACGTAAAGTTAATACGCAAACAAAACTCACATTGTCGGTGTTCAGTCTATTGTTTGCCTTCATGTTCTTCATCATGTCTTGCTTGATGAAGGATCAAATTAACTTCTGGGGCGTCGCCTTCGGTTTGGTATTCTTAATCATCGGATTGATGACCGCACGAACCTATCTCAACGAACGTAAATTGGATAAGTCGATCCTTTCGGACTGATGGGAACGTGACAAATCCGACCCAGAGTTCTGGATCATTGGTAAAAGATTTAGAATCCGCGATCAGACTGAATATCGTTAAAATCTCTCAACTTGTATTCGATTCCCGCACTATCACAGACGCGGCAGAACGCCCTTAACGCAACTCCGAACCCATCGGGTCCGCTGAATCCTCCAAACTGCCCGCCGCCTTTGACGTGCGGTTCCATATCGGCAAAAACGCCCGGCACGCCGCGTTTGGCCATTCGCTCATGCAGTTCCGGCAGGAACTGGGCAAAATCCTTCATAATCGCCCCATGTCCAGATTGCCCCACGTCTGCCGGCACGAAATGCTTGATCGTTTCTTCATCAACGTGTGTGACTCGCGCCGATCCAGCAGGATCTTTGAAGTCCTTAATGTGAATCCAGCCCAGTCCCGGCTTCATCGCGACGTACTGCTCGAAGACCTCTTCCTCAGAGAACCCCTGCATCACAAGATTGCCACCGTCGAAGATCGTCACCAATGCATCGCGTGCGATCTGCTGGTGCATGCGAGCCAATAATTGCCCTGTTTGACCGACAAGATTGGCTTCCACTTCTAAACCGTAAGTCAAACCATGCTGGTCACAAACGTCAGCGATCTGTCCGACTTGATTCACCGCTTGGCCGAAGTGAGTTTCGATGTCCGATCCTTTGGGATGATAAAACGAGAACCCACGAATCAGTTTGGTTCCAAAAGTATTGGCCAACTCACACGACCGAATAACTTCCTTCTGAAGATACTCATCAAACGGACGGTATCCCGTCGTAGTTCCATCATCAACGTCGCACAACTTTGTTTTCCCAATCGGCGAACCGATCGAAGAAACGGTCAACCCATATTCGACCAACTTCTCTTTGACCAATTCTATCTCTGCATCATCCAACGCCATGACATTCTTCACGCCATTGCCCGCGTCGATGAAGCGAATGGAAAAATATCGCATGCCCAATGCGGCCAGCGCGGAAAACTGTTGGTCAATTGTTTTTTGATTCGCGGCTTCGTCGGCGAAACCAGAAAGCAGTAGCGGTGTTGCAGAACTCATTTATTTGATTGAGGGGCTAATGGTTGGACTAGTTTGGTGCAAAAGCGCATTTTAATCCGTTCTTGCGGCCCAAGTGAAACGCGCGGCATCTTCACATCGATTAGACCGACGCCGAGTGTTCGACGCGGATGATTGACGAGATTCCGCCGCGCGGTGTGAACTTGGCCGTTAGCAATAGCCATTTGGGGTCAACCACAGCGACAAAGTCATCCAAGATGGAATTCGTCACGTTCTCATAAAAAATGCCTTCGGTGCGGAAGGACTGCAGATACATCTTCAACGACTTAAGTTCTACACAAAGTTTGCCAGGCGTGTACTCGAAGGTTAGCGTGCCAAAATCAGGCTGACCCGTTTTTGGGCACATCGACGTGAACTCAGGGCAGACGATTTCAATCTTGTAGTCTCGGTCAGGAAACTGATTTTCGAAAGATTCAAGCTTATCGCGGAATTTATCACTCATTATTACAATACATTGGTAGGTTGGAAAACGCTGAGGTGCATAAGTCCACCATCAGCCTTAGTTTAGCTTTTGCTATACGGCTTCAACCCACAAAGATAATCAATCGTTTCTTACTGACCAGCCCGGATGTTCATTTCCGAAATTTATCAATCCAATCAAGGCGAAGGGCGGCTCACCAGCACTCCCAGCGTTTTCGTGCGAACCAGCGGTTGTAATTTGCGATGCGGATTTTGCGACACCCCCTTTGCCTCGTGGCACCCCGAAGGCCAAACACTTGAGGTCGCAGAGGTTATCGAATCGACGCTGGCAAACGCCATGGGCAGTCAGCATGTCGTCATCACTGGCGGTGAACCGATGCTTCCCGAGGACATTGAATCCCTGTGCGACGGTCTGCATAAAGCTAACTTTCATATCACGATCGAGACGGCTGGGACAATTTACCGCAACCTAAAATGCGACCTAATGTCCATCAGCCCCAAGCTTTCCAATTCAACGCCCCAATTAGACAGGGCAGGGCGGTGGCGGGAGAAACATGAGAGCCAACGGCACCGACCCAAGATCGTCAGCCGGCTGATCGCCGAGTATGATTACCAGATGAAGTTTGTCGTCGCGGATCCTAACGATCTACAAGAGATCAACGCGTACCTCGATCAAATCAAAAACGTCGATCGCACGCGCGTATTGCTAATGCCCGAGGGAATTGATGCCCGGACGCTTAACAGACGAACGCAGTGGATGAAAGAAGTTTGCCAACGCGAGGGGTTCACCTTTTGCCAACGCCAGCACATTTTCTGGTACGGAAACAAGCGCGGAACATAATCCCCTATGAATGAACACCAGCAACCCTTCAGCGATGTTTTCGAGTTTCACTATACTGTCGTCGAGTCCGACATCGATGCGATGAATCACGTCAACAATTTAGAGTATTTGCGTTGGACGTTACGCGCCGCTCACGCACATAGCAAATCGATTGGCTGGTCGTCAGATCGTTTTCGCCAGTATGGAGCGGGTTTCATTGTAAGATCGCACGACATTAAATATCGTCTGCCGGCATTGTTGGGGGATCGAGTCACGATCAAAACTTGGGTCCAAGTGCTGACTAGGGTTTCTTCAATTCGCAAGTATCACATCATTCGATCAGTCGATGGGCGGCGTTTTGCGGACGCGGAAACGACTTGGGTGTTCGTTGATTTCCAAACAACAGGAATAAGGCAGATTCCTAATGAGATTCATACGGCATTTGCTAAGGCTACGTAGCGGAGGCTTCCAGCCACCGAAAAATGAATTGGTAATTAATCGACGGTGGCTGGAAGCCCCCGCTACAGAGTGTAAACTCATTGCCAATAATTTAACTGTTGACGAAAGAACCCCATGCGTAGTTTTACGTTTCTTATCTTTGTGATTCTCACTTTCATTTGCTGGGGACTGTACGGCCCAGTCCTACACGTCGGGCAAGAAACCCTCGGCGGTGGCGGCGGCCAAAAAAGCTTGTTACGCCCGTTTATTTGCGTCGGATTTGCTTACTTCCTGATTGCGGTCGTCTTTCCACTGATCGTCCTAATGGTCAAAGGCGAGAGAGGGTTTTGGTCGGCCAGCGGATTCTTCTGGTCATTTTTCGCCGGAGCCGTCGGCGCGGTTGGTGCGTTGGGAATTATTTTGGCATTTAAGTTTCAAGGGAAACCGTTCTACGTCATGCCGCTGGTGTTTGGATTGGCTCCGATCGTGAACACCTTCGTCACCATGGCGATGGCGCGGACGTTTAAGAAAGCCTCGATTCCTTTCTACATCGCGATCCTAGTCGTGGCGATCGGAGCCGCGGGCGTGCTGATTAACAAACCTAGCTCTGCCAAAGCCATCCTACCTGCGGTCGTCGCCAGCCTTGATGTGCAAGAAACGGAATCCCTAATCTCCGCGACGCTTGCCAGTGACGGTGAGATCATCGCAACCACCGACGGCCCGAAACCCTGGCCGCTGGCGATCGGAATCTGCATCGCGTTCACCGCGCTGTGCTGGGGAGCTTACGGTCCGGTCCTTCATAAAGGGCAACTTAAGATGGGCGGCAGCCGTTTACGCCCGTTCCTATGTGTAGGTTTGGCATACTTTGCAATCGCGGTTGTCGTGCCCTACATGTTGTTGGGATCAATCAAAGACCCAGGAAGCTTTGACAACATCAGCGGCATTCTTTGGTCGCTGGGTGCAGGAGCGACTGGAGCAGTGGGTGCGTTGGGGATCATTTACGCGTTCAACTTTGGCGGTAAACCATTGTATGTGATGCCTCTGGTATTTGGATTCGCTCCGGTGGTAAATACATTTTATGAGATCACTACCAAAAATCTCTTCGGAAAAGTGTCTATCTACTTCTTCATTTCATTGGCGATGGTAATTATTGGGGCGGTGTTAGTTCTGATCCTCGCCCCACGCAACAAACCAGCCCCTGCACCATCAACCACTTAGAAAAAAGCAATCGTGGGTTGAAAACTCCTTCCCACCAACCTTAGACGCAGATCAAAACAATACTTTCAGTAACTCTCACATGACAGAAACGCATCCCAACGAATCCGATCTTGCTGAAACCGTCGCCCGTATCGACCTTCTGTTGTCCCACGTCTGGATGGTACGGGCCTTCATCAAACACAGCGAAGAAGCCGATGAAGACGATGAACTCAACGAGGTACAGCGATCGTTGTACGACTACATGTTGGCGCTAGGCCCACCACTGCGTTCAGGCGACCATGCAAAATACCTGAAACAAGCAAAGAAGAAACTGAAGAAACTGATCGCCGCGACGGAACTGTTTGTTGAGATCCAACCCGAGATTTCATCGCATACTAATTTCCAAATGGCAGCCATATCGTTAAAAGAATCGGTACGCCAAGTCGAATCCATCATTCAATCACTGTAGCCTTTCGCTCCGCGAAAGTGCGTCTTACGCGCTATTGCGCAGGCCTGTTGATTTACTCAGCCATTAGGCGCTAGCCCAATGGCACTTGCTTTAGAGAATTGAACTCATTGGCGTAGCCAATTCGAATCAGCCGCCACGCGATAGCGTCCGGTCCTAAGTGCGTAGGACCGGACGCTATCGCGTGGCGGCTGATAAGATTATCCCACGTTTCGTCTAAAGTAAGTGCCATTGGTCGCTAGCCCCGGTTTCGTCACAGCAGAACCGGGGCTAACGCCCAAACGGCTAATATTGAAAACCGAAATCAGACTAAATCGACGCGAATGTTCTTGCGCGGAACGAAAGACAACAATCAAAGGCCACAATGCCTACGGCGTCTGGCTGAGCCGTGCTTCGACGTTTCTGAGAATGCGTTGTTCCAAAGAAACATCGCGTCCCATTGCGATCCAGCCTTCATTATTGGGCGTCGCCCAATCATCTGGCAAATCAACATCCAATGCATTGTCGGTGCGAAGCATTTTTCCAGAAACTGGCGAATTGATCGGCCTTGGGTTATCTTCCAACTCTTTGAACACCTGCACGTCAATCGTATAGCTGTTGCCAGTTGGGATGACGCGCACTTTGGCGTATCGCCTGACGGTTTGTAGCGAAGCATGAATCTTTTCATAGCCGCGGGTTGAATCATGATGCCATGGTTCGAGCACGGTGCTGCCAATGCGAGGATGAGTCTCAATCCATCCTTCGGACATCACGCCGTCGACACTACGAATGCGTTCTTCGCGAAAGACGCGGAAATAGTCGTCAATTTCATCACTGATTTCATCCATGATGAACCAGCGATCCATCAGCGGCACAACCAATGGATTGGGTACCGGTTCGAAGGCGGTTTGGTTCTTAGTCGCTTCCAAATTCTGAATCATACGACACCCGCTCCCGCATATCATTAGCGCCGTGATCACAACGACCGTTGGAACGAATTTGCAATGGAAAAACAGTTTGAACATCGCGATAGCAATACACAAAAGAACAGAACAAAGATGCAGCGGCGGGAGTCTGAATAGATTCCCGCGGTAGAGCAAGTCCACCTCTGCTAGCGTAAAGCCTGCCTAAATTTGGATTTGCAATCCTAGTACATGGCAACCGCTTGATTTTCGGTTTGCGCCGACCGTAGGTTGGATTTTCAATCCGCCGGTCGCGTTAACCGCTGCCGCCGGCATGCTCCAGGCCGAATTTTGATGCTCTTGCATAATTTGGGCGGGGGCAATGTATCCTGTGCCCGTCCATTGACTGACTAAATTGGCCAACGCCGCACAAAAGACGATCGCAGCGCCAGCGAAACACCAACTGCCAATCCGCATGCGAAACCACTTTTGCCGCCGAGAGATCGTGATGATGGCGACGGCAAGCGTCAATGGATAGGTATGCAACGTGACGGCGAACATCGTCTTTAGTTGATCCATCAATGGAAGTTGGCTGTCGCCAGCTTGCCACCACATACACACTGCCGGCATGACTCCTGACACTAAAAGCGTCACTAGAATCGCTGTTCGTAATCCAGCCCTTCGCGCCGCGCTCAGGTCGGACGCCAATGTACCTTCATACCGCTTTTTCTTCTCCGAAAATATTCCAAGCATCCGTTGTCAACTTTCTGGTTGAATTGGGGACGGGTAGGTTAGCCGGTCTGCCGGAGCAACGTCAATGGAGTTTTGCAGCGCGGATTGCTTCGAAAATTACTCAATTTCTCGACGCAATTGCTGAAGATACTGCCGCATGAAATCAGTTCGAAGATTGGCCTCGGATCGACCGACCTCCGTCTGCATCGTATCGGCCAGCGTTAAAAGCTTGGTGTAAAAATGATCGACGGTGCTCATCCTATCATCGGCAATACGATTATCGGCGAAAGGATCATCTAAGTCATACAACGTGCTCCCCATCGACGTACCGGTTTGCAAACAACGCGCGATTCCGATCGCCCCCAACGCGTCCAAACGATCGGCGTCTTGAACGATTTTGGCCTCTAACGTCTCGGGAACAATTCCGGCAGAGAAACTGTGTGCTGCGATCGCATGTCCGATTCCCTTTAGGTGCTCGACGGGATAACCAGCAGTCCGAAGAAACTCGACGGCCGCCTTCGCCGCCAGCTCAGATCCCTGCGATCGCAGCGGCGAATTCTTCGCGACGCTTACACAGTCGTGTAGCCAAGCCGCAGGAATGACAACAGCCAAATTGGGATTGCCTGATTGAGCTAACCCTTTGACGTTGGCGACAACACGTCTGATGTGCGACAAACCATGAGCCGCGTCACAGGTCACATCGCTTGTTGTCAGCCACGTTTCGCACCGGAGTTCCCAATCGACAAGGTCTAACATTGGCTTCGCTCTTAGAAAATCGTGACACGTTTTTCACGCGCCAATCGGCGTGCTTTTGTTGTATTTTCCCACACGGCTATCAAAGTCGTCAATCGTACGCGCTGTGAGTTTCGTGAAAAATGCATCAGCGTTCAGGACGAACTGTCTGAGTGGCAAGAAAAAAACGGCCGCTTCGGAAATCCCGAGGCGGCCTTCTTAATCAAAATGATTAACAGGTTTGCAGGCAGCGTTTACTCTTCGCTGCAACAGCACGCCATACAGGTTTCGCTGCATGCGCATTGCCCGCCAGAGTCGCAGCTGCACGAATTCTCGTCGCAGACGCAATCAACGCAGGTACACGCTTCGCCGCAGCACACGCAAAGCGCAGAATCTGAGCTGGCAGAGGAAATCGATATTGCGGGAATCGCAATCGCGAAAGCCAAAATGGCCAGACCAGCCATCAATTTAGTAATCATAGAAAATCCTACTCAATAAAGGTTGTTTAAAAATCAACAAAACTTCATTGAATGTATTATTTCAACCAGACAGACGATAATGCCCGCCTCTGATTGTAGGTGCTACTGAGCCAAGCCACATCCAAGGTCGTGACAGTCACGACCGAAATACTGATTGACCGAACACCAATTGTGTACGACCAACTTGATGTCGACGGGGCGACCGAAGATTGCTCAACGTTTCGGACAACTTTGTTCTGTTCGATGCGTTTCTGACACTTGCAGTCGTCTTGGCAAGTCTCACAGCCGGCATCAGCACCACCATCGCTATCCGATGATGGTGGGCTCGACGACTGGCAGCAACATCCGTTGCACGCACACGCATTCACATTCCCTGCCGTCACATCGGAACAGCAACAGGCTCGCACCGAATGATACGGCAGCGACAGCAATGCAAAAATCAGCATCGCAATCCAGCAGCGTTTCAAAATGGCGTGACGTGAGAACATGCCTCTATTGTAGACTACAGGCGGCTTAGGGCAAACTTCTTTGCAAAGCCCGCGAAAAGTGCACATTCCTTCAGGGCGATGCATCAAGTAATAGACGCAGCGGGCCAACTTAACCCGTCGTCACGATCGAAGGATCATAATCCTCCGGTGGCTCGTACCCCAAACACTTGATCGACGTAGCGGCGAGGCTGCTGATGCCTAACCCTTTTTGATCGCTAAGTTTCAAATTGGATTTTCCGCTGCAGTCGAAGATGTAGCACGGAACAGGATTGAGCGTGTGGCTGGTTTTCATTTCCGGATTCCCGTCAGCGTCAAGCTTTGGCTTCCCATCTTTGCTCATCGCGTACATCTCGTCCGCGTTGCCGTGGTCGGCGGTCACGATCAGGATACCACCGGCCGGTTTGAGCAATTTCAGGATGCGCGTCAAACATAGATCGACCGTCTCCACTGAGATTTCTACCGCCAAGAGATTGCCCGTATGCCCCACCATGTCACCGTGGGGATAGTTGACGCGGATAAAGTCGTGCTTCTTGTTCTCGATCGAATCCAGAATCACGTCCGTGATCTCGCCGCCTTTCATCCAGGGCCGTTGCTCAAAGGGCAAAAGGTCTGAGGTGATTTCAACGTAATCCTCTTTGGCTTCATCAAACTTGCCGCTGCGATTACCGTTGAAGAAATAGGTAACATGGCCATATTTTTGCGTTTCGCTGATCGCCAATTGACGCACACCGGCGTTGGCAAGGTACTCGCCCATCACGTCGTCAATTTCGGGCGGCGACACCAAATACTGTTTGGGGATTTGTAGTTCAGCCTCATATTGCATGATGCCGGCGAACTGAACATTAGGAACTTCCCCGCGATCGAACTCGGTCAAATTCTCTTCGTCGAATGCGCGAGATATTTCGATGGCGCGGTCGCCACGGAAGTTGATTAGCACGACGCTGTCTCCATCGACAATCGGACCGACCGGTTGGCCACTGTCGGC
>Ga0209831_1002875_pt1 | contig 14636 bp, 26 predicted proteins | sample Maine_Asex4_meta_FD_187451 | JGI IMG/M metagenome (GOLD analysis project Ga0209831, IMG submission 187451) | Marine algal microbial communities from Maine, USA - Maine_Asex4_metaG (SPAdes) (version 2) | ecosystem: Host-associated > Algae > Red algae > Unclassified | place: Maine, USA | collected...
CTTGACGTAGTAGAGGATGAATTTCAAAACAGTCAACTCGTTGAACTCCGTGATTAGCGATTGCGCTTGCGTTGCCGAAGGCTTATCGCGATTGCTAAGTCACCAGCCCCAGCAGAAGGTTCGAGAACAAGATGATAAGGCTGAAGTTCAGCAAGGGAAACCATCTTTTCAACTACGAGAGTAGGTGTAGGATAAAAATCCCAGATGCCTTGGGAAATTGCAGCCTCTTTGAGCCGTCTGACTTCTAGATCGATTAGAGCTTGTTTTAAACGAGAAGCTGCATTCTGGGCGCGATTACTCAAACGGTCAGTGCGATTGAGGATCGAGGTAACGCTATCTATTTGTTTGACCAATTCGGCATCAGTAAACGCGCTTGGACGTTGGAGAGAACAAACAGCAGGATAATTCGGAGGAGGTATAAAACCAAGTGGCTGAAGCATAGTTTCTATTTAAGTTGGAGGTGGTGAGAAGATAATCCTTCAGGTACGCACATGCGATCGCAGTAGAGAGAATCGATTTGTGTAGTATATAAATCGTTTTAAGAGAGTATGGTTTTGTTAGCTAAGGAAATACACGCAGGTATCAGTGATGAATTGTGGTGGCTCGCGGGAGCGAGATTAGTTTGCTCAGACCAGCCACATTCAAATTCATGTGACATGAGTAAGCATTTGAGAGGAGAATAAGAGACTGTTTATTAGAAATGTTGGCTTTTCATCAAAGCATGATTAATAGCGATTGCTTTGTTTTTTGAAGTTGTTGGATCGCATTAATCAAGGATAGAAGCTCATCAAACCAGACGAGAGATTGGCTAGCTAAAGCAGATATCGCTTTTGGTTGTACAGATTTGAGTTGGCGAGAACAGCAGGTGCAGCCCCGAATGGGGCAGACCGCCGCTAGGCGGCTAAGAGGCTTTAGCCTCTGCGCTCTAAGTCTAATTTCATTTAGAAAAGCCAGATCGAGGCTTTCTAGCTCAAAGATTCGAGAAATTCTAGTTAATTCTTGGTGCAAAGGATGAGTAACAAAGAATGCTTCGACGAAAGAGTTATCTGAGGAATTGAGAATAGTGAGTTGATGTGCCATCGTCTATTGAGATTGTAGAGAAAAGATATGGCGATCGCAATCAATCGTTTAAGAAGCTAAATGCGATCGCATTTAAGGTTTAGGCGTAGGAGAGAAAAGCGCGGTTGAGATTCAAACTGAGATTGTAAAAGCAGTCACCCTCGGCATAATAAGAGATAGTGCAGTAGCTACGATCTCGAGAGACAGCAAGACGTTTAGTAAAGTCAGAGTGAGAAGTAGTAGCCAAATAAATGCGATTACCGTATTCATCGGTAAAGAGATAGGTGCAGAAATGAATGAGATAAACTTGATTAATTCGATGTTTGATTGAAGAGAGTATGGTTTAATTGTGTTGAGATGTAGGCGCAATAATGTAATTAATTGATCAAGATCGAACCGAGATTTCGGGATTGGGCTTGGAATCAGTTAGAAACCATCCTTGAGCTAGAATATTAGATGCCCAGACATTACAGAAATCGGCAATATCTTTCATTGGAGATGGTTTAATTGACTTCAAACCGTCGCGTTTATCGTTTAAAAAGGCAACCTCGTCATATATTCCTAAAGCAGATTGAGTAATAGAAAGAGGATAGAGAGATAGACTGCGTTCGTGCCGATGAATCAGAAAGGTAACATCAGGATCGCTCATCAAATCGCCGTTTTGAGTATAGTAATGAGTTAGGCTAAAAACATTGGGTTCGTGACGTTCGAGAACGAGAGGATGAAAACAGTCTTGCTCCAGTCGAAGATAGATATTATCAGAATTAAGTATGTCGGCATCATAAGCCAAAGTAAGCTGACGAATAATGTTCGTTGCCTCTAAGTTAAGAGAAGAAGGGGTAGGCATATGTTTTGAACCTTGTAGAGAAGAGATGATACGCGATCGCTCTTTGGTTGAGAGAGATCGCTCTTTGGTTAATAATTAAGAGTTGATATACTCGTGGGCAATCGCGTCAATTGGAGTATGATGCTTCGGTTTCAAGTACCGATCGCGGTCATAGATTGATTAGATGGTTCTAATTAGCTGTGGTGGGGATTGAAGTTCATAACCAACAGAACGCCGTCGAGCAAGCCAGTTATCCCAGATTTGAAGTGTAGAGATAGTCTTAAATTCAGCAATTAGATTTTCAGTATCGGCAACAGTCAAGTTCTGAGTATTGCTATTAGTCAAATCGTTCAAGACTAAAGAATGCTTGCGAACAACGGCAGTAGAAACGGATTGAGCTATAGTAGATAAAGTCATTTTTCTTGTTTGAGGAATGGTGATTGCCGAGGCGGTTTAACTGTTCAGGTTTCTTAACCGCTTCGATACTCTTATTCTAGCATACTCCTATTCTAAAAGCAATAATATAAGAGATATTAGTAGTAGAATAAGAAAAAGCGAATCAAATAAATAGGTAAAAGCTATAGCCTGAAAGAGTTAGCTTACATTTATTTTGAAATAAAGACAGGATAATAGCTCACAGAGGCAAAAAAAAGACAAAATGAATCTAAATTCATCATGTCTTAACTATCCAAATTCTATCCTGGTTATTTTAGCTGTTTTAAGTGTTGGGGTTGGGGCGAGTTATGTTGAGCTGCCAGAAAGTAGCTTGAACATCATCAGGAGATTGACCGCAGAAATAAAACTGATGATGCTTGAGGTCGGCTAGATAGAAGCCACTGCGACCGCGAGCGAGGGCAAAAAATTGCTGTACAATTTCAGAGATAGTCAGACCGTAACGAGCTTCAAGCTTGCCCTGTTGTAGACTCAGGTTAGACTGAGCAAAAAACTTTTGACCAGGGTGGACGTACCAGCGATCGCAATGCCGTTCGTAGATCCGAAAGTAAGAAGGAAAAAAAACAGACATAGGCTTGTAAGAGAATAGCTTTAACTAAGACTAACATCAAAATAATAAGATATTCGATGTTAGTCTGTAGCTAGAGACTAGTTAGCGTCCGCGTCATCATCCAGATTAGGGATGCCTAACTGTTCTCTCAAGTCTTCAGGTAAAATCAGTTCACGACCAGAACCATCAAGATTAGCTTCTGTCCAGTCGTCGCTACCTTCGATTGGCTCAAAGAGCTTATCTACAGGTAGTTTAGATTTACCATTAGTCTTGTCTGTTCTGTTTCCGTTTTCGTTCATTCACCTCCTCTAACTCAACACTCTTATTCTAGCATATTATTGTCAGAGAATACGAGATAAGAGAGTAGAATCAGAGAAGATAATAAGGTATTTCAGGAAGAAAAAAAGGAGCTAACTTAGCTGCGATCGTATAGTCGTGCAGGCGTTAATAACTGATGTGATTGAGGATGCTGTAGATACTCAAACAACAGCCTTTTACATTGCCGAAAACTGCTGTTTGAGTATGATAGTCAGAACATCTGCAGCTAATCGATGCGCGATCGCAATGCCGTTCGTAGAGCCGATAGTCTTATTTTATTGCTTGTTAGAGCCGAATTGAAATAGAATAATACACTGTGAAAATAAGCTGCAGGGAGGTTTACTATCAAAATCGCCATGAAAAGTATACAAATTTTCGTAGTTCGCAAACTTAAGAAGAAACTATTGCAGAGCTAAAAGCAGTTACCGATGATAGTTTCAAGAAAGTAGCGACGATAATAAGGACTTTGATTTATCGTCTTATAGCAATTAGAGAAATAAGACGCTCTGCTTTGGTAGCTGATACTATCCTCAAAAAGCGATACAGACGAGAGCCGAAGACTCTCCAGTCTCCTTCGGAGACGATGGCGGCGCTGCAAAGCAGCAGATTCTTGCAGAGCAAGAACTTGGACGCTTGTGCGTCCGCGCGCCGTAATGCGCCGTTCAACAAAGGCTTTAGCCGCATGTAGCGATCGATACCTTACGGCAATCAGAGGGATAATACTTATTTGCCTCAAGAAATACACTTTTCAAGTTCTTCAAGTGATTCACGCCTTATGGCAATCAAAGGAATAATACAGGGTGCTTTTGTTTACCCTCGGAAAAAGTATGAGTGATCGGCGCCTTATGGCAATCAAAGGGATAACGCAATACTCAGTCTTAATAGTCGAGTTTCAACAGAAGAAGTGATCAGCGCCTTGTGGCAATCAGAGGGATTATACTTGAGAAACCAGCGAGTCTATATCATCTGCATTATTGTGATCAGCGCCTTATGGCAATCAAAGGGATAATACTGCAGTTGTTAAGACTCAATAATAACAGACGTTCAGAGACAATTTTACAAGCACCTCTTTTGAAACATTTTAATTACATCTAAAATGAGTGAAAATCATAAGCGATGCCCACGGCTAGCTTCGCAATCGCTTGTTTCGCCAGTGAATTTGTGAGTGTCCGTATTCTCACTAAAAGCCATGCAGAAAACTTGTCGATCTTCGATGGTGGAATTATCGGGAAGGGAGAAAGAGGTCGATTTTTGGAGACATTTGCCCGAAGAACCACTACAGCAGAAAGAATAGGGAGACTTGTTGGAAGGAAGATAATTATGGCAATTATCCATTAATCCCTTTTTTTAGTGGCTATCAAGTATAATGTAGCAACATACCTACGTATTATGAGGGGATGTTATGCGCAGTATTTCGAGTCGTGAATTTAATCAAGATGTGAGCAAAGCAAAACGCGCTGCTGAGCAAGGTCATGTCTTCATCACAGATAGGGGCAAACCAGCTCATGTGCTGCTGACTATAGAAGATTATTACAAACTGGCGGGTTCAACCAAAAATGTAGCGGATTTGTTATCTATGCCTGAAAGTGCAGAGATTGAATTTGACCCTGCTCCTCTAAAAAATTCTTGCTTGAGAGAAATAGACTTATAAAAGATGTTTTTGCTAGATACAAATGTTATTTCTGAGTTACGCAAGGCTGGTACGGATAAGGTCAATCCAGATGTAGAAAAATGGGCTAAATCTGTTTCGGGGCAACAAACTTCTATTTCTACAATCACTATTTTTGAGCTGGAGAGAGGTGTACTTTTAATGGAGCGACGAGATCCAAAGCAGGGAAGTATTTTGCGCCAGTGGTTAAATAGTCATGTTTTGGCAGAATATAGAGATCGCATTATTCCTATTAGCGTCAATATTGCCAAACGTTGTGCAGCACTCCATGTAACAGATCCAATGCCATATTATGATGCTTTGATCGCTTCTACTGCACTAGAACATTGTTTAACTGTGGTTACACGCAATACAGAAGACTTTGACAGGACAGGAGTAAATCTATTTAATCCTTGGCTTTCAAGCTGAAAATAATTGTTAATCCAAAAAAAGATAGCGCGATTGCTGTGGCTCAAAGATTTCTTAAGAAACTCGGATTGAAACTAGAGTTTAGGTTCTGTTGTATATAACTTGTAGAAATCTATGGATAAACAAAAAAAGAGAAATTAAGGAATAAACTATATTTTAGTGGAGGTGCTTGTAAGATAGATCTGAAGCCTTCTGGCACAGAGGGTTTTATTCACTGCCCTGCGGAAGCAATATTAGTCGAAAGGCGTTGAACACGTTCGAGAATTTAGGTATTGATAATGGATTCCTAAAGCTGCGGAAGCAATATTAGCCGAGAGGCGTTGAACACAAACGAGATAAGAACTCTTTGACAAATACACATAAAGACAAACTGCGAGATTGAAATTAGCCTCTTGGCGTTGAACATTGCGTCGAAATTTCTAGTATTCGAGCAGCGTTATTGTGTTTGAGAAGTTATAGACTCCAGGCGTTAAACACCGATATCACGAAGGACTTTTGCGAGATTGATCTGCCTCTGAAAATTGGAAAAGCCGCAAGGCGTTGAGCATAGATCGGGTACAGATCAAAACGGCGAGATTGCTTACTGCAAAACTGCTATAAGCCGAAAGGTTTTAAACAAAGCTATTTAGATTGCAAACTCGTTTTTTAGCCGAGTTTATCGACTAAATTAAAATAATCTATAAAGCTTATGAATCTAAGCACTAAAACTGCTCGATCTCCAAAACGATAAGAGATTCTTTGCGTTATCTATAGCCGAATCTGATGTGATAAAAGTTTTAGGCGAAACAAAAATAAAGATTTTATCCTCTACGCTGACAAGATCGTAACTAAAAAAATTGCTGCTTTTTGAGATTCGATAAACTGATAATAGATAACTGTCGATCGCCATAACTTGAACAATTTGCTCGACACTTGAGTCTCGATCTTTAGCTTTTTGAGTAATTCCAGCATAATCACGAAATCGTTGCACAATTGCTACAACTATAATTTTAGCTCTAGCTAAATCTAGTCGATAAAGGATTTTAAATGAATTAACTAAAATTATATATCCATCTCTACCTCTAATTTTACGGCTGTCGGCAGGCTGCGGTTCGATTGACAAACGATGAATTGCCAGAATTAGCGATCGACGCAGTAGCGGAGGCAACTCGTTTAGTTGCTGTGATGCCGATTTAAAAATAGTAAGTTCTAGATTCATTCTTCCATCCCGTTTTACTCTACTTCGGATTCTTCAACAAACTGCTTTAAAGGCAAGAGTTCATCATCTTTTGAATCTGCTTTATATTGATACGTCTGATGTGAATTAGATTTTAAGAAGGAGTGGCAACTTGAAAAGTTAAAACATCTATTGCAAAGCGATCTCGAATTACGAAAATAACTGTTGGCAATACCACGAGTAACATCGTCAATAGAGGTAACGTCAGTATGCCACTCGAGAAAATCGATGAAGAGGTAAATTACATTAGTATGCCTGCGGATGGTTTTAGGAGTGAAAGGGCAAGTAAGAAAACTTTCGAACTCAGTATTAAGCTGTTGAAGTTGGCGGCGAAGAGGCTGAAATTCGGTTTCGCGATCGCCAAAGGCTTCAATGTAGTTATCGATTTGGTTAGAGCTGATTCCTAAAGAGAAGATTAAGTAGAACCATTGCAGATAGAAAAGAAAAATAAGCTAGAAAAAGAATAAAGAGCGTGTTTGCAGATCGAAAATCAAATGAGTCGTCTTCCAAAAGTAGAAAATCCACATCGCCGCCTTTACCCAAGCGATTTAAGCGATCGCGAATGGGAAGTAATTGAACCATTGCTTCCAGCCCCAAAAGGATTTGGAAGACCAAGAACCGTAGATCTAAGAGAGATTTTAAACGCTGTCTTTTATGTGCAGCGTAGTGGATGTCAGTGGGGCAGCGCGGACGCGCAGTTCGTCGTCTTCGACGACTGGAGAAGCTTTGCTTCTCGCGTTGCCCCATGATTTTCCACACCACGGCACAGTCTATAAATACTTCCAAAAATGGGAACGTTTAGGCATATGGAAAAAGATACACGACACCTTACGCCATCAGTTGAGAGAGAAGTTAGGACGAAAAGAAAAATCAACTGTTGCGATCGCGCAGCGCGGACGCGCAGCAGCCGCTTGCGGCGGCTAGAAGGCTCTGCCTTCGCCACAATCAGTAGAAACGACAGAAAAAAGGGGGAGGTTTATGGATATGACGGCGGGAAGAAGGTAAAGGGGAGAAAACGCCATATAGTGGTAGACTCGCAAGGTTTAATAGTCGGGGCGTTAGTTACCGAAGGTAATACTCCAGAAAGATTAGGGGCAGCAATGGTCATTTTAGAACATCAAGAAGAACTTTCTGATACCGAAGTAATCTGGGTCGATGGTGGCTATTCAGGTCAGAATTTTGCGCGAGTTGTAAGACAAATTTGTGGAGCTAGCGTTGAGGTAGTCAAGCGTACTAGCAAGACTTTCAAGATTTTACCGAAACGCTGGATGGTTGAGCGCACTTTTGGTTGGCTAAACCGATATCGCCGTCTCAGTAAGGATTATGAGACACATGTTGAGAACAGTGAGGCAATGATTTACGGTTCGCTAATTCGTTTAATGATTCGCCGATTTGCTCTTTAATATTTACTTTAGGAATTAGCTCTTACCAGGAATAGAGATACGTCCTGAAAAAACTTTAGCCATGATAATTCCCAAAGTTCAGCTATGTTCTGATCTGATTAAACAGTAATAGGAAAGAAGGGGTCGGATCAAACAATTCAAAAGATTAGTTAAGCAGATTGAAGTTTATAGCGCGATCGCCTTCCCAAATTGGATTTCTCATTAAGTTGATTAAAATTCCAACTAGTCTTTTCGTATTAGTAATTCCAATGATTAAGAGAAATAAATTGATTTTGAAGAGGCATATTAGTGGCTTCTAAATTAGATATGGCATGAGCAATATTTTTGAAAGTCATGTTTTTAGAAGAAGAAGAGGATTCATAAATAGCTAAAATTCCAGGATGCTGGTTATTCTGCTGATGAAGGGCTTCAAAATCACGACAGTTTTTGGTTAACAAAACACGATTTAAAACTATGGCTTGTTTAAAAACAATGTCGTCGCTAACTCCTGATAATTGGAGGTCATTGATAGTTTTAACGTTATGAGTAGCCTTTTTTAATAAATCAACCAAAAGTTTAGCTTGAGAATCCTCATCAATGAGTAGTCTTAGGCTCAAGTTCAACTCCTCGAACTAGTAAATATTGATGTTCGATGTCAGCATCTTGCTGAAGTAGATTTTGATTAGCTTCGCAGTAAGCAATAGCTTCGGAAATCTGTTCTACAGAAAGATCCCAATTATAAGCGGCTTCATTTAAAGTCATATCTTCAGTTTGCATCGTGAAGTAGACGGTAGATGGTAAAAGTCTTTGACCCTTGAAGCGGAATTGTTTGCGCCAAGAAGAGTTGTTAGGTTCTAGATATTGCCATTGAGTAGTCGAAATATTGGTAGTCATAAATAATTGATTGTTGAAACCTAAGCTGTTTTAAGTTTTTCAGCGATCGCCTGACGAACAAATTCTTGCCAATCGTCTTGTTGTTGAACCTGTTGTTTCATAGAGGCAGGAACACGAATTTGTAAGCGTTCACGGAGAGGTTCGTTGCGGTCAGTTTTAAAGTGAAATTTAGCAATATCAGGGTTACCGCCTGGACGACCACTATTTTTATTTCCAGCCATGACAATAAATAATAAGAACTAATTTAAGTGAATACAATTATAGCAGGTACCCCAATTAAATTGCTTCATCTAATCTGATTGTTTTTTGCGTGTATACTTGGTATATTAATTTTTAAGGCGGTCGAGAGTCGGTCAACTTGTAAACCACCTTAAAAACCTAAACATATTGGAAATCCAACATGATCAATTCACATATAAGTGTAGAACAGAAAAACAGGGAACGGCAAGGATTAGAAGCAATTCATAACGAAGCAAGTCTAAACACAGATTTGTACTCGAATGGATATTTCGAGGGATATATAGGAGCAGAACCAAGTCACCCAGAGCATCAGAGCTATTGGTCGGGCTATCAAATAGGAAGTAGGGAGTATTGGGCGAAGAAGTTGGAAGTAGAGATACCAACTGAATTGTAGACCTCCAAACCACCTTTGCTTATCAGGGGTGGTTTCAATTTGCCTGAAGAACCTAATTACCGAGTTGAATATCAATGAAGAAGCCTCATAATAAGGGAGCGATGATAAATGCCGCCTTGCCTCAGATATCCCCTATCCATATCCGCGAAATCGCAGTTAAAGCAGAACACTACAGGACAATGACTGCGTTTGTTCGGGCGCAGATGAAGAAAGATGTAGACACGGGAGGTCTGAAGTGAGTATTTTAAGCACTTCCCCAACAGCGACACGGAACTTTGATATGAACATAGCGACTGCTTTAGGAAGTTTTGAGGCAGCGGTAATCCTACAGCAGCTACACTACTGGACGCAGAAAGAAGGGGTAGGTGTAATTGTAGATAAGGCAAAATACATCTACAACACTTTTGAGCAGTGGGTAAAAAACCAATTTACATTTCTTTCGCTTCACAGGTTTAGAAAGGCAATGGGAATATTGCGATCGCTAGAGATAGTAAAAGTGATTAGGTACAAATCAAAACAGTGGAATCAGACGAATTATTACAACTTAAACTATAAGAGATTAAGAGAGTGGGCAGAGGCTGAAAGTATTGAAATCTCCGAGTTGTGCAATAGCGCACCTCAAGATGATAAAGATTGATCGCTTAAAATGCGCGATACTGAACTCTTATTATATGAGACAAAGAATACACTCAAAAAAGAAACAGCAAGGCAGAACAATCGCAATATCAACAAATCATCGTCAATTGCTGCTGCCTCGCCTAAAACGGCTTTTAAAAAGGGAGAAAACCGAAAAGATAGTAATCCTGACTCTGAGCAGTTACCTGTTTCTCCTAGCCAAAATAAGGTCAATTCAAGCTCAAAAGAGCTAAACCCCGGTGAGGAAAAAGAAGCTGCTAGGATTGATGTTTTAGTCAACTCAAAATGGAAAGAGCTAATTCCAGAGTTAGATAAGGCAGGAATACCGATCAACAAGACGTTGAAAGATTTATTAAAGCTATATCCAAAGGAAAAGGTAGAGAATGCGATCGCTTTGTTGAGAGCGAGAAAAAGGGAGAAATATGTAGCGAATCCATCGGGGTACTTCACCAAGATTTTGGAAGGAGACTGGGCGAGTAAAAGTTTGGCTAATGCTGATAACGAAGATAGTCAGATAGATCTCCAAGCAGTATTTCGCCACTGGTATGACTTAGCGCGTCAGCTTGGGTACTGCTCTGGTCGGGAAATGAGAGAGAGGGAACAGTGGGTGTGTGTTTCGGGAGTTTGGGAGAAGTGGAGTGATGCCGTAGAACGAGGATACAGTCTTGACTACTTAAAGAAAATAATGAAGAGAAATCAGAGTAAATAATTTCAGATGAATAAGCTAGGAGAAACATTAAAGTGAATCCCTAATTTTTTAGCTTGTTCTTTGCTGATAGCTCTTTTGCCATTGACAATAGATGAAATTAAACCTTTAGAAGGACTAACAATTCCAACCAAATCTGATTGTTTGGTGTCGCTATATTCAAGGAGGTGTTGAAGAATTTCATGTGGAGGAAGATGACTCCAATCTTCCAAAGCAAAGGTTTGTTCCTCATAATCTTCAATCAGCTTAATAAGCAGACGAAACAAAATAGTTTCTTCGGGAGTACGATTACCTCTCTTAGAGATAAGATTTTCAGTTACAGCCAAGTAACTATTATATTCAGCTTGAGTTTCAATAATTTTAGGAATGAGCTGGAGATTATCTAGCAAAACAAAATAAGCTTTTTTATTAATAGTAAGGGTCATTTTCCCATTTATCCTTATCGTATTCAGTGTGAGTAAGAAAGTATTTGAAGTAGGCTACTTGTTCAGAGTAGTCAACATCAAGAATAAGACGGTATTTATCACCCTTAATGTTAAAAACAGTAAAACTACCAACAGCTTCAGCATCTCGATAGATTTGCTGGACATCTAATAAATTTCGCCATTGAGCTTGTTGGATAATTTTGCAAAAGGCTTTAATAGGAGTAGTAGCATCAGGATACTTAGAAGCCGACTGTTTGAGTTTGCCAGCGGAAATTAAGTGCATAATGTTTTCAATCTGAAAACCTGCTAACAATGTTTGCATAATGAAAACCTAATGTCAAGATTATTGCTTATCAGATCTAAATCGCCTAGCGAAATCTTTAGACGAAGAAATGGCTAAATTTATTAGATGTCCAAATTGCGTAATAGCGCAGCTCAAGATGATGAAAAGCGATCGCTTTCCACACTATTGCCCCAGACATCGGTTGCTTCCAACTGAAGATATAAATCTGTATTGTGACTCGACACCTGAGCTAGCCAGTTTTTCGGTATGATTATCTTAGTCTGGTAACTAAGAGTTTTTAAGCCAAAGGGAACTGGCTCAAAATAAGGTTGAGTACGATTGGGATCGTCCAACCAAGTCTCTTTGGGTTTAGGATTCAATTCTAAATTTTTGGGAATAATACCAGTCCTCAAATTGAGATCTATTACGTGGAATTTGACTGGTGTTTCGCTCTCATCCCTAGCCATAATTTTGGTAGTAATTCTGTTAAGTAAAGGCTTTTGTCTATCAGTTTGATAGCAAAACGCGAGATCGCCACCATTCTGGTCTGGGGAAATTAAAGTCAGTTTGGTAGGAATAGATTCGGATTTCTCATCGACATATCTCTCTTCTGGAAAAAGCATTAAAGGATGTATGTGGGGATCGAAGCCCCACCTAAGTTCATTTGCATCTGTTCTGCTTTTTAGCTGAGCATAAAGAGATTTTGGAGTTCCAATTCTCACCTCAAGATGTAAATGTACTCGCTTAGTGCTGCCACTTTTTCCCATTAGGGCAATCTCTTGACCACTCTCAATTTCAGTGATGCCAGGCTCCCAGCTTTTGATTTTTTCAACTACCTTGTCAACATTGGGCGTTGACCTGGAGTTGAGATGGCTATACCAGGTATAAAAATATTCGATCTTCTTATCTTTAAACCTGAACGATTCGGGAAACTCATGGCGTAGCTTGATTACGTTTCCCCCACCAGTCTCAGACTCCCTATATTCTAGAAAAACACCTGGATAAACAGCCCTGACTATATCTCCTGTCTCACCAGCTTGGTTTTCGATATCGATGGCGCGATGCAGATCGCTTCGAGGTTCACCAGGAGCTGAAGTCTTCTGGCGATACATAAAGGTCGAACCAATATCGGTCAGACTTTCATCTGTTACGGGAAAAAAAGTACGTTCATGCAGCGATCGCATCGCCTGCTGAAGACTGGCACTGTCAGATGTTGACATAATTAATTCTTATTGGAGTCAGTAGGTAAATATTAACTTTACTGAGGGGATAAATACTTTTACTCGTGTTCCTCTGTTGCATCTTACATAAAGATGCAACAGAGCCTCTTCGTTAAGCTATTCTCTACTAAGCAAGGTTCAAGTTTATCCGTCAGTTGATTTGATAGGACCTATTTCCTCGACTGCTAAAACAATTTTTTCTGCTTCTACCATCTCATTTCCATTATTAGTATAGGAAACAACAATATCTATATTATTTGTTACGGAAAGCTTTATAATCTCTAATTTAAAGTCTGAATTTATGTCAGCACTAAAAAACTCTATGTTATTGGGCATGTTCTTTAATTTGAACGTTATTCCGTTAGGCGAACCTACACTGACCTGAGTAATCTTAGATTCTTGAGTGTGAGAAGTATTTGTAATTGCTGGTTTGTCGTTTTTGATAGCCATTGACACTTATATTGAATACTTTAAAAAATAATATTATAAAGATTCTCTGCTGTCATAATAAGAACTACCAAAACGAAAAGCTGAACGGTTGTGTCACAAAAACTGGGGTAAGGAAGCAAAAATCCTAGAAGAAGAAGAAATTAGGGTTGTGTCGCAAAATTTGAGGCGGGGCAGCAGAAAATGCTAGTTTAACAACTTGCTAACTCTGACTTGGCTCTGTTCATGGTTTCAGACCGACCATTTAAATAGCGACATTTTAAAGCCGAAATTATCCTACTGAATGTACGCTGGTATTGCCGTTATCCTCTCAGTTACAGAAATTTAAAAGAAATAATGACAGAAAGAGGATTGAGGGTTGACCATAGCACCATTAATCGTTGGATACTTCGTTATGCTCCAGAACTAGATCGGCGTTGTCGTCCTCATCTCTAGTCCACCAATGATTTTTAGCGTGTGGACGAGACTTATGTTAAGGTCAAGAAACAATGGAAGTGTTTGTATCGTGCAGTTGATAGTGAAGGTAAGACCTTGGACTTTCTCTTGACGGCAAAACGAGATACTAATGCTGCCAAACGCTTCTTTATCTAAGCACTTAAAGGGTCTCTTACTCAAGAGCCAGGAGTCATCAATGTAGATAAGAATTCTTCTTATTCTTCTGCAATTGAGCAACTCAAGAACTCTGGCATTTTACCTGAAGAGACCAGACTCAGACAGGTCAAGTATTTGAATAATATGGTTGAGCAGGATCATCGTGGAGTGAAATATTTAATTAATCCTGGCATGAGTTTTGGCTCTTTTAATTCAGCCCGAAGAACAATCAAAGGCTACGAAGTGATGAACATGATTTGTAAGGGACAGATTAATAATGTGGGAAAAGGGATGTTATGGGACAGGCCTGTTTCATCAATCAAATCTTCGGAGTAGCTGCATAATCTCTTCTTCTTCTATGATTTTTGCTCCCCTACCCCAGTTTTTGCGACACAACCGATTTCGTTACTGCATATTCTTTACATTTACCACCCAAATTAAATGGTAGATTTATATGTAGTCTGTAATACCTACAAAAGAGATGAAATTAAAATCTTTATTACCAATAGTATCCTGTAGCGCGATTGGCGGAAGCCTAGCCGTAGGCATCGCCTTGAGTATCGGTGTCCCTTCAATCGCTGAGACAGTAAAGAATAGTAAGGTTGAGTCAGCGTCTATTGGAATTGGTAATAAAGATTATAGAAACAAGCAATTTACTCCATCAATGGTTAGTAGTTGGTACTCTTCAGTTAAAGATAATAAATATAGACACACAGATCTACAAGAAATTTATTTTGACATGGCATCAGATGGATCAATTACTTTTGCTTTCCGAAAAGAAGGACAGGCAGACCTGATTGCCTGACACAAGTACCTGAAAGTATTGAAATTCGGTAGAAAGTAAGAAAAGGTAGAGCATTCATGGGAAGCTGAAAATGAATAGTTTTAAGCTTAAATTCCATGCCAAAATCTACCCCCC
>Ga0209831_1002876_pt1 | contig 14634 bp, 5 predicted proteins | sample Maine_Asex4_meta_FD_187451 | JGI IMG/M metagenome (GOLD analysis project Ga0209831, IMG submission 187451) | Marine algal microbial communities from Maine, USA - Maine_Asex4_metaG (SPAdes) (version 2) | ecosystem: Host-associated > Algae > Red algae > Unclassified | place: Maine, USA | collected...
AAAGTCAGCGTATCCTCCATTGTCACCACTCACGTTACTAATAGCTCCAAAGTTACATTGCTCTATATAGTGGCATGTTGATACGACACCTCCTGGATTACAAGTCGCAGTCAATGACTCCACTGTAATATCAAAAGAACAAGTCTCTACATTACCACAGCCATCCGTTGAGGTATAAGTCACTGTATGATTAGATCCTGGAGGCAATACTGATCCTGGCGTAGGTCCACTTGTCTGAGACAGGCTCATACAACTTTCTATCTCCATGATATATTCTAACGAGTAATAACCATACTGATCATTCCATTGTCCATTATTGAGCATTTCTACATGATGCTGAGCACCTGAGTAATTATTAGGCTGTCCTGGATACCAATTCGTATAGCTGAATGGCTCACCATTAGCCCACTGGAATACTCCTTCTGTTGCTGTATCTGAAGCTCCTATCCATGCTGACTGCAATGTCAAGATATTCGCTAAGAAAATGTTCTCCGCAGTATTATTTATAACTGCAAGATGTCCTCCACTTGCTACACAATTAGCTTGAGCTGCATCCCAATTAGCTGGAGCTGTCGAGCAGTAATAGTGATGTCCATTCTGAGTCCCCATATAAACGAAGCCCGGAATAAATCCACCTCCCGTCGTACAATCAGAACAACAAGAACTTACTTCTGGTATATTCCAGTTAACAGCTACACCCTGAGAGTTAGCTGGTGCTGATGTAACTATATCTTCAGGACATGTCATAGATAGACCATCTTCTACTGTAACAGTAAAGCTACACGTCTCTATAGGTCCACATACATCACTTGTCTCATAGCTCACAACATAAGTACCACCTGTCAAGTAAGTACCAGATGTAGGTCCTGCAACTTGATTGACAAATGAGCAAGGCTTCTCCATTATAAATTCTAATAAGTAATATGGATACTGATCATTCCATTGGCCATTATTAAGCATTTCTACACATTCTTGATTGCCATTATAGTTATTAGGTTGACCAGGATACCAGTTAGTGTAACTTAAATCATCACCACAACTCCAAGTAAATTGGCCATCGCCATTTCCATCATTTAATCCAATCCATGCCGACTGGAGGGTAAGTAGGTCAGCAAGAAAAGCATTCTCTTCTTCAGAACCTATACAAGCTAAATATCCTCCATTGTTATCACATATCTGGTTAGCACTGGCCCAGTTAGCTGTATTTATAGAACAGTAATATTCACTACCTCCAAATGATCCCATATACATGAATCCTGGTATATCACCACCATTACATGATCCACAACTGCCACTGAACGATGGTGCTGGCCAGTTAACCACTGCTCCTCCACTCCCGCCGCATGGCACTACTATATCTCCAGAACATACAAGAGAAGATCCACTAGTATTGTCACAATTAACTGTCACATCAAACTGGCAACTTGATGAATTGCCACATGCATCTGTAGCTGTATAAGTTACAGCTGTTGTACCTTGATAGAATGCAGAACCACTTGTCACTACCTGACCTGAAGCAATCTGAGCCTGCACAGTTATACTACTACAATTATCACTCACACTTGGAAGATTCCAATTTGCAATAGCAAGACATCCTGAACCACTACCAGTATTAGGAGTCCCTAATAAGATAATGTCTGCAGGACATGATACGAATACTGGCGCTTGATTATCTTCTAAGATTATCGACTGCACACATGATACTGTGAGGCTCGAGTTATCTGGATCAGTAGCAGTCCATGTTCTGTCTATAACCTTAGAGTTAGGACAAGGACCAGTACTTACGATAAGATCATTATAAGTCACAACAGGTGTAGCACAATCCGAACTTCCAGCTGTAGCTATAGCTGTACCACTTATAGAAGGTGTCGGTACACCGTTAGTAGGACAAGTTCTATATACTGATGGACAAGTAATCGTAGGTAGAGATGTGCATCCCGATGCACACAATACCGTTACTGTAAATGATGCATCCACAGTATTACCGCAAGCATCATTAGCTGTATAAGTTACTGTAGTAGTACCTTCTGGGAATGCTGCTCCACTCGCATGAGTTCCTTCAAAAAATGTAAGGTTACAATTATCAGTTGCATTCAATGGAGACCATGTTGCAATCGCAGAGCATGAAGGTCCAGCTGCAGTTACTGTAATATTGCTTGGTACATTACTTATTATTGGTGATGTGAGATCAGCAAGTGTTACATATTGTACACAATTAGTTACTAGTGAAGGATATGCAGGGTTAGTCGCAGTCCATGTTCTTTCTATATACTGTGCATTAGGACATGACGTACTAGTAGGATTAAGATCAGAGTAAGTGATAACCGGACTCCCAGAACAGTTAGGCCCCGTTATACTTCCTGTAGCGAATCCTGTCACTGAAGGATCACTTGATGTACCCGGACATGCTGTGTAAGCAGGTGGGCATGTAATATTCGGTGGCGTTGCACATGAGGCACATGTTACTGTTACCACAAATGAAGCTGTTGCTATATTCCCACATGCATCTACTGCTGTATAGCTTACCGTAGTTTGATTTTGATCAAAAGAATGACCGCTTACATGACTCGAAGTCAGCGTAACATTACCACAACCATCTGTCGCTATAGGCTGTGCCCACGTTACAGTTGCCCAGCAAGAGTTACCAGAACCAGTACCTACTACACTAATGTTACTTGGCACAAATGTAAATGTAGGCGGTGTATTATCAATCAATTGAATGTTCTGTACACATGAAGTTGTCAGGCTTGGATAAGCAGGATTAGTTGCAGTCCAAGTTCGCTCGATATATGCAGCACCCGTACAAGCTACACTTGTAGGATTAAGATCTGTATATGTAATAATTGGAGCTCCAGAACAATTAGGTCCAGATATAGTTCCAGATGCAAATCCAGTCACAGAAGGATCACTTGATGTACCAGGACACGCTGTATAATTAGTCGGACAAGTTATGCTTGGTGGCGTAGCACATGTAGCACAACTTACGTTTATTACAAATGAAGCATTAGCAACATTACCACATCCATCTACTGCTGTATAGGTCACTATAGTATTACCTTGAGAAAATAAACTTCCACTATTGTGACTTGATGTAATCGTTATATTACCACATCCATCAGTTGCAACTGGCGTAGACCAAGTCGCATTCATCTGGCAGTTAACACCTGTTCCTGATAATGTGATATCATTAGGTACGAATGTAAATACTGGTGGCGTATTATCTATTAAGCTTATTGTCTGCACACATGTAGATATCAGACTTGGAAAAGCAGAATTAGTTGCTGTCCAAGTTCTCTCGATATATGCAGCACCAACACAAGCTACACTTGTAGGATTAAGGTCTGAATATGTCAATAATGGTGTACCCGTACAATTAGGTCCAGTAATTATACCTGTCGCAAATCCTGTAACTAATGGATCACTTGATCCCCCAGGGCAAGAAATATAATTTGATGGGCAAGTGATAACAGGCTGTGTATTACATGACTGACAAGTAACTGTTACATTAAATGTTGTAGAAGTTGAATTACCACAATTGTCAATAGCTGTGTATGTAACTGCTGTCGTTCCTTCGCTGAATATATCATTAGGATTATGACTTGATGTAAATGAATCTATTCCACAATTATCAGTTACTGTAGGTGCTACCCAGTTGACAGATAACTGACATCCATTACCTGTGCTACTCACAGTTATATTATTAGGTGTCCCTGATATAATAGGACCAGTAGTATCGTCTATAGATATAGTCTGTATACATGTAGATGATAACGCAGGATTATATTGATCAAATGCTGTCCATAATCTATCTACATAAAAAGATCCTGCACAATTTCCGAATCCAGTAATCGCATCTGAATGGTATAAAACTACAGGTCCGCAACTACCTCCTTGAGAGGTGGCAGTAGCTTGTCCTGCTATTACTGGAGATGGTATAAATCCGCCAGGACATGTTGAATATGCAGGTGGACAACTTATCGCCGGTGGCGTGTTACAAGTGTTACACTCTACCGTTACATTAAATGAATCAGTGGCTACATTACCACAGACATCTACAGCTGTAAATATTACCGTAGTCGTACCCCCTGTAAAGTTACTCCCATTGGCAATATTAGATCCTGATGATGTCAATGTACAATCGTCAGAATATGTAGGAGGTGTCCATGTCACAGGCATGCTGCAGTGAGAGCCTTTCTTAAATAAAGTTATATCTGTAGGCACATTAGTAATAGTAGGTGCACCGTTATCTTCTAAGCTTATTGTCTGATTACAACTGGATGTTAATCCAGGGTTACTCGGCTCTGTAGCAGTCCATGTTCTAATAATTTCATATTCTGAAGCACATGGTCCAGTAGATATAACCTGATCGGTGTAACTGATAATAGGCGTATTACATATGCTACTCCCAGCTACCGCAGTGGCAGTACCTGTAAGAGTAGGCTCTGGATAAGAACCCGTAGGACAACTTGTATAGTTAGTAGGACAAGTAATCACTGGAGCTTCATCACACAGACAAATGACAGTAACGAAAAAATTATCAGTTACTGAAAGTCCACAATTGTCTATAGCAGTGTATACTACGGATGAGACACCAACCTGAAACGTAGACCCATTGCTAAAGTTACTTGACACACTATTTACACCACAATTATCAGAGGCAGTTGGTTCTGCCCAGAAAACTTGGACAAGACAACCGACACCATTACCAGTCACTGTGATATCGTTAGGCATGTTATTAAGCACTGGAGGTGTGTTATCAGTAACTTGTATTGTCTGTGTACAACTCGTCGTCTGTGTGTTATCCGTTGCATCAGTTGCAGTCCATAATCTTTCTATAATCATCTCTCCATTACATGGTCCTGATGAAGTTATATTATCTTGGAATGTAACTATGGGGCTACCACAAGATACATCAGTAGGTGTAGCCGTAGCTGATCCTGTACCCGACGGCGAGCTATCACCTGTTATAGGACAAGTCATCGCCGATGGTGGACAAGCAATATTAGGCGCTGTACAACAACTACCTACTACTGATACTGTAAAAGAGCACTGAGTACTTAACCCACATCCATCTACAGCTGTATATACTACAGAAGTATTTCCTAATGCAAAAGCATCTCCACTATTATGAGTAGAAGAAAATTGAATAAGATCACAATTCTCAGTAACTGTAGGCACTGCCCATGTAGCTACATAATTACAACTGGCCGTAAGATCTAATGTTATATTAGATGGGCAATTACTGATTACAGGAGCTTCTACATCTTCTAAGTATATAGTCTGCTGACAAGTAGAATGCAACTTAAGACTCGCAGATCCTGCAGGGTAAGTTGCCTCCCATGTCCTATGCACTATCTTAAGACAATTAGTATTAGTCGTCACCACATCAGTATAAGAGACTATTGGTGTCGGACAATTAGCGTCACCTGGCATTACTGTTGGCATCCCCGCTATTGCAGGATCGATGTTATCAGTAGGACATCCAAAGTATGTCGGTGGACAAAATAAAATAGGTGCCGTCAAGCACATCATCTCAAAATTCATCTGTGCTTCAGGCACATCACCATTGAGACAGAAATTCTCATCATCATTATATGCATGTACTGTTATTGCAAAGCATACAATAAGAAGGATGGAAAGTGTTTTTGTAAATAAATTATTCATACTTAAATTGTTATAAGGTAAATGCACTTGTAAGATTCTGTAGAATAGATTTGCACAACTTGAAAGAATCTTTACCAAAAAAAATTATTTTTTTTGAAATAATAATTTTGGAGTGCTGTTATAAATGAACTGATCGTCGAATACAAAACACTATACGAAGCGGAAGGAATAATTGCTTCTTAAGACTTAGTACAAGAAACTGTTAAAGTTTAGTATGAGATAGCTATGAAGATAGAAGAAGAGAAGAAATTCGAAGGTGTTAATATGTATAAGTCCTTGATCTCATTGATTATAAAAAGAAAACAAGGAGCAGTATATTTTCTATTTAGAATGAAAAATAAAAAGTAAAAAAACTGATCTTTTTTCGAAAAAAAAATCTGTTTATCAGTTACTAAAAAATGTACAATAAATGAAGCAACCTTACTTAACGGAGACAAACTTAATACGCTGCTTATGAGTCCTAAAATACTTTGGTACACGCATGAGCATTAAGTCCGTATCATAATGCCTGGCAGCATTATGATCTATACAAACGTTGCGACATTAAGGATATCTCCAATACTTCAAAACACCTTTACAGTAATAAATATCGAAGCGATAACTACTCAGACAATATATGAGTTACATGAGAACACAGTAAGTAAATTGTGACCTTAGGTGAAATTCTAAAAACAGCAATACAGAAGTGCCATACGACGTGACTATAACTACAACAGAAGTCACAAATGTAGTCTTAACTACAAGTTTTAAATTCAATATAAAATCATTAAGAAAAAGCGGATACTAATCAAGGCCCTTTAAGCCGACATTACCCTTCTGAAAGTCTTTAATAAAACTGGTATTTTTGAATATATCATTTTTGATATAGCGAGAGTTTCTTCTGAGGTTTGTTTTATTCTTTAAATATGATATCATATTTATTCCAAAGCTCGTAAGTGAGAATTTGGATCTATAACAAAACTGCAAAGTGAGCACGTACCCCGCTTAAGATATAAAGTAAAATGTAAAAAAATAAAGAATGCCTTATAAAATCTGCTTCGCCTTCTTATACTTCAAGCTACCATAGAACAGGATATATCCATAGCAAATAAGAGTAAGTACAAAAGCAGTCTTAAAACCAAATCCATCAATCAAGCCGCCGAAAGCAAACGGAATTATAGCACCTCCAACAATGGCCATACACAGCAATCCTGAAGCTTGAGCTTTAAGATCTCCTAAGCCTTCTAAACTTAAAGTGAAAATAGTCGGAAACATAATCGAATTGAATAATCCGACAGCCAATATGGACCACATAGAAATCAAGCCTACTGTGCTGATAGAAATTACTATCATAGCTATAGCCAGAAAAGCAAAAATACTCAGCACCCTACCTGGCGACATAATCTTAGTCAGGTAAGCTCCGACAAAACGTCCAATCATAGCACCACCCCAATAGAAGATTACAAAGATCCCTAAAAGAGACTTAGGGTCAGAATCTGAAAAAGTTTTATTAAAGACACCAGCAATAGTATTAGCGATGCTCATCATCGTATCATTATCAGAAACTGTAGCGGCCAAATTCATATCATTAAAATAGTTGACTAAAAAACTTCCGATAGACACCTCTGCACCTACATATACGAAGATCCCTAAAGCACCCAAAAGCATCATTTTATTTTTCAGAAGAGAAAGGTATCCCCCTCTTGGGCTTTCTTGCATAACAGTAGGCAACTTGATGAATGCAAATATAAATGCCAGCAGCAGGATAAATGATGCAATATATAAAAATGGCATCTGTACTGTCGCGGCTTCTGCAGCATAATAAGCCGTCTTATCAACGGCACCTAATGCACTGATTTGATCAGAGGTTTTTACACTATCGCTTAATAGAAATAAAGCTCCTACCACCGGGGCTATTGTAGTTCCTAAAGAATTAAATGCTTGCGAAAGATTTAATCGGCTGGATGCATCTTCTTCCGCTCCTAACAATGCAACATAAGGATTAGCTGCTACTTGCAGTAATGTAATACCACTCGCCAGGGTAAAGTACCCTATTAAGAATACCTCAAAACTTCTAAACTCTGCAGCTGGATAAAACATAAGACATCCAAGGGCCATAACTATTAGTCCGCAGACTATACCTTTCTTATATCCAATTTTAGTAAGCAACATACCGGCAGGAATAGAGACAACAAAAAATGCCAAGAAAAACATGAATTGCACCAATACAGTCTTAGCATATGACATCTCAAACACATCCTTTAACCTTGGTACTAAACTGTCTACTAACACGGTAATAAATCCCCAAAGAAAAAATAAGGTCGTGAGAAATATAAAGGCACTTTTGTAAGACTTATTGGTTGACATAACTATTGTTTATTGTAATAACCGAAATTAATATTTTCTAAATAAGATATACTACTTAATCTGAATTTCGTCAATGAAGATCCAAGATCTTCCATCATGCATATACCCTAAATGCCATTCTGGTAACTCTCCTAACTTCTTAGCAACTACTTTCACATATCTCGCCTTTCTATTTAGAATTTTATCTACAACTTTTATACTAGCATCTGCGCTCTCGACCGTAGCGTTAATATTATCTTGATGGGCTAACTTGAAATCAACCCCATCATCAGAAGTATATATCTCTACCCTCGTTGGATAAAAAATCCATGATCCCTGATCTTCTAAGAATCCTATGGTTATATCTTTTAGAAATTTCTTAGTACCTAAATCTACGATAGCGACCACATCTTCATCCCAGTACCCTTGCCAGGATCCAGTTCGAAAATCTCTTGTACCGACGACGCCATCTATCAAGGCATTATCGCCACCTGCATTATATTGATTTGCATATTCTGTTTTTAACTCGATCTTCAGATTAGGGTCTATCTTAAAGAAATCAGTAGAGACTATAGAACTCTTATCTTCTCCTCTCTGAGCATAGACGCTGAGTTTTGATTTTTGCAAAATCTCAAAAGGCTTAGAGTACTCCATATAATCACCTCCTAAAGAATAGTATATATTAGATTGAGTATCCACAGTCTCCAATGTCACAAGAGTACTTCCCTTAAAGGCAACATCACCTTTAGAAATATAAGGCGCAGGGACAATTAAGTTATCTGTTATCGCTGTCACTGGAACATACTCGTCTGCCGTAGCCCAATCGGTAGGTGTATCTGTCATCTCAAAAACCAAGCTACCACCATTAACGATATCCTCGTGTTTGACATATGAGTATGGGTAGTTAACTCCATTAAGCGCTGCATTCTTAATATACTTGTTCTTATCAGAAATGGACTTAGCGATTATTTTAAAGGTCTTACCATTCTCTAAATTGATAGTTGCATTCTCAAATAATGGACTACCGATTATATACTCATTAGTCCCTGGTGTCACAGGATAGAATCCTAAAGAACTGAATATATACCATGCACTCATCTGTCCACAATCTTCGTTACCAGAGATTCCGTCAGGCGTATTGGTATAGAGTTCGGTTAATATTTGTCGAACCTTCTCTTGTGTCTTATGCGGCTTATTTACAAAATTATATAGATACGCCATATGGTGGCTCGGCTCATTACCATGTGCATACTGCCCGATTAATCCAGTTATATCTACTTGATGCCTACCAGCGGTTTTATCCTCAGCGACAAACAATCTATCCAGTTGATCTTCAAGATCTTTCTTACCACCTAATAGCTTGGTAAACCCACTTATATCTTGCGGTACATAAAAACTGTATTGCCATGAATTCGCTTCGGTATAATTAAAATTCACCTCATAAGGATCGAAAGGTGCAAACCAAGTATTGCGAAAACGACCTCTCATAAATTTTGATTCTGGATCAAAAATATTCTTGTAGTACTGTCCTCTTTTTATGTAATTATTATAATCATCCTGATACCCCATTTTATGTGCCATACGAGCAATAGTCCAATCGTCATAAGCGTACTCTAATGTTTTGGATACCGATTCTGATTCAGCCTCTACAGGTATAAATCCGTATTTTTTATAACTCTCCAGCCCTAATTTATCTCTCGTCGCCGAATGCTTCATAGCCTCAAAAGCTTTCTTGACATCATAATTTTTAATACCCTTAAGATAGGCATCTGCGATAACTGGAACCGCATGGTACCCAATCATACAATGCGTATAATTACCAGCTAAATCCCAGATAGGCATAATACCGCCTTCGTCATATTTAGCTATGAATGTGTTGATAAAATCATTAGTCCTCTCCTGCTCTATAATTGTGTATAATGGATGAGCTGCCCTGTAAGTATCCCATAAGGAGAACACTGTATAGTAATCAAAATCTGTAGCTTTATGAATTTCTAAATCCATTCCTCTATATCTTCCATCTACATCATTGTACAAGTTAGGAGCTATCATGACATGATACATCGCCGTGTAGAAGTTAGTAAGGTTATCTACGTTTTTATCTTCTACAACGATCTTTGACAATTGCTCCTCCCATAAATCTTGAACTTCTTTTTTTATCTGATCAAAAGTTTTATCACCTATCTCTGCTTTTAGATTTTCCTTGGCACCTGCTATATCTACAGCTGAGATTCCGACCTTAATATATACAGGTTCATTATTAGGATTTACAAAAGTCAAAGCACTTCTTCTCGCTCCTGGCATACCCTCTTTCTCTGGAGATTGCAGGATATCATTAAAAGGATGTGAGGTCTTTATACTAAAGTAAAGTCTTTGGTCTTTTGCCCAAGCATCAGAAAATCGGTATCCTACTATTTCTGTATTAGATATTTTTTCAATTTTAGCATCGATTACTTTATCTCGGTGGACCAAGTCTAACATTACGACTTGATTTTCTGAAGATGGAAATGCATACTTATGTATTCCGCTTCTTTTGGACACAGTCAATTCTACATTAATATCTGTATCATCCAAGTGTACTTTATAGAATCCGGGCTCGGCTACTTCTCTGTCATGGGTAAAATGAGATCTATAGCCATCCTCGCCATCAGCACCATTATGGAAATTGATTTTGTCGGTAGGCATTAATAAAATATCTCCATAATCAGAGACGCCTGTTCCACTTAGGTGTGTATGAGAAAATCCATAGATATACTCATCAGAATAATGATAACCAGAGCATCCATCCCATCCTTCTAAGCGAGTATCTGGACTTAGCTGCATCATTCCGTAAGCCATTGTTGCTCCCGGATAGGTATGGCCATGCCCTCCTGTTCCTATAAAGGGATTAACATAAGAAATCAATGGTGAATTATTGCTCGCTGAACTTGTGGGCAGTTTTTCTGTGCAAGAGGCGTATAGGATTGGAAACAGAAATAATAGGAGGAATTGAAACTTCATTGAAAAGAGATTCTAATTATCAAACGTAATAATAAAAATGTAATGGTCTAATTTACATTCTTTTTTTTACGTCTCTCCATTCGACTCAGAAAAATCAAACTTAAAAATAACAATAGAATGGAATTGTCCTAAATGGGAGCATTACTCTATTAGGTAGGCATATTTATACTGATAGATATTTCAGCACCTTATAAAAATCAGCTTTTAACTACTAACGTCTGCTTTTCCCTATTCCCAGCTTATTAGCAACAACGAGTAATAGAATAGCCCCAACAGTAGCAGAGATCATCATACCGATAACATTCTCAGGAAGCGTTACATTAAATTGTTTTTCAACGACTTTTACGATACCAGAACCTGCGTTGATATTTAATAGCCCGAAGATAAAACCACCGACAATTCCCCCAGCGATCCCTAACAAAGTATTAATGATCAAACCAAAAGAAGTTCCTTTTACGATGCGTGCTGCAATGGCTCCTGCGATACCGCCGACTATAATCATTATCACCCAATTCAATACATCTGCTGGAATAGCTGAATCCATTTTGTTTAATTTTTGGCAAATATATCAATCTATACTACTTATAATCATCGAAAATGTCAAAATTAACTTTAAAACCACATCATCATGTGATTGTGGAAGTTATATTCTTAAGGTATCTTGGCGTTACCTAAAAAAACAATCATGGAAAATATTAATGTTGCAATTATAGAAGACGATAGAGTCATCCATGAAAGCTTGGTACAAAGCATCAATATGTACCCAGCTATGAATCTATCTTGGGATGCATTCAGTGTCGAAGAAGCCATCGAATATATTAAGGCTCAAAAATCACCAGCTCCAGATGTTATACTATTAGACATAGGGCTTCCCGGTATGAGTGGATTAGAAGGATTACCTTATATCAAAAAATCATTAGAAAACTCTGACATCATAATGCTTACAACGTATGATGAATCAGAAATTATATTCAAAGCATTATGCTCAGGTGCTTGTTCATATATTTCAAAAAAGACGTCTCTCAAAGTAATTATGGATTCTATATTTACGGTATACCGTGGTGGATCTTATATGTCACCTACTATTGCTCGTAAGATAGCAGAACATTTCTCTCCCTTAAAATCACAAGCAGCTTCTTCATCGATTCTCACTCTCAGACAACTGGAAATTGTCAAACACTTATCAGATGGATTAAGCTATAAGATGATCGCTGATACTATGAGTATCTCCTTGGATACAGTACGCAGCCATATCAAAAAAATCTACAAGTCATTAGAGGTAAATAACAAAATAGCAGTGATCGATATGTTTCGGGAAGGGAGGTTATAACAATTATTGACTTTAATTACTTGAGAGGAATCATCACCTCTACCCTATACCCACTCTGATCATAAGAGATATTAGCTTCTCCTGATAAGTCTTCTGCTCTCTTAATTATATTACTGGTTCCTGTACCTGATGTTCTTACATGAGAAGCATCTACTTTACCATTATCTTGAATAAGCATTAATACCATATTTTTCTCTTGAGCAAGTTTTACATTTACTTTATTTCCTGATGAATATTTTGCCGCATTGGCTATGGCTTCTTTGAAAATTAGATACAGATTCTGCCTGAGTACAGGCTCTATTTTTTCTTTGCTTGTATCAAGAACCACATCCATATTAAGCTGAATATTCTTAGGCAGTAATACGTCATTTCCAAAATCCAACATCCTATCGACTAAGTCATCATAACTATCCTTACGAGAATCTATAGCCCATACAGTATCTCGCATCCTACTCATTGCATCTCTGCTCATATGCGCAAGCTTCTCCATAGAACCTTTTACATTATGATCAGCGAAGTTACTTAACAACTCAGACTGCATAGCGAGTCCAGTGAGTATACTTCCTACATCATCATGGAGATCACTTGACAACTTAGAACGGAATAATTCCCTTTGCTTAGCTTGTTTCTTTTTAGTTTCTTGACGTAAATAATTATAACCAAAGAAAAACAATAAACTAAAAAAAGCAATAGCCCCTATCAACAAGCCTTTAAATTGACTACTCTTTAGAGCTTCTATTTTATTCGCAGCTTCCAGTTCTACGATTTCTTTTTGTTGCTCTGCAGTCTTGTACTTTGTCTGCCAGTCTGCCACTGATTCCGCCATCTCACTGCTAAACAATGAATCTTTAAGTAGTACATACTCATTAAGTATAGCTGCATCTTTTCTATAGTTATTATTAGTCAGATAGTAATTATGTAATGATGATAGGACGTCTAATTTATTTGTTGCAATATTCATATCATCACTCATCGTCTTTGCTCTAAGTAATAAATTCTCTATGTCGATATTGCTAAGAACTTTAGAACTCTCTGCTTGAATCAACCCTTCTTGAGTCTGCATATATAGCTCTGATAGAGATATCAGCACAGATGCTTCCAAAGGCTTGTTACCATGTTTCTCAGAAAGCTCAAGTGCTTCTAAGAGAGAAAGAGATGCCTCTTGATATTGACCCAACTGCAACTGATCTTGACCAACTCTGTAATGTCCAGATATCTCCCCGTACTTAAATTCTATCTCCTTAGATAAATCTAATACCTCACTATGTATTTCTAAAGCTTGATCATATAATTCTTGCTCATAGTAAATGTTGCCGACCTTGAGGTCACTGTATATCGTTAATACCGTAAACTTAATACTATCTGCAAGTTCGTTTGATTTTCTAAAGCCTTGTATTGCACCATCCCAATCCTTCATATCGAACTTAATGGCAGCAATATTATGAAACGCTATGGCTTTGCCTCTTATATCATTCTCTTTTTCTTTTATCTCTAAGGATTTCATATAGTAAGCAATCGCTTCATCATAGTTACCAGCGATGTGTTCTATATTTCCTAAATTATTATAGGCAACTCCTAAGGTTTTACTTAGCTTATTTTCTTCAGCAAAGTCTTTCGCTTTGAGATAATCTGCTTTGGCTTTTTCATTATCGCCTAATGCTCTATGTATCCTTCCCCTTCCAGAATATAAGTTACCAAGGTCATAATCGCTTTCTAAGATTTTAGCTACACTGATGGCACTATCAGAACAAGCCAAAGCTCTATCGAGATCTCCCGCATTCCTGTAATAGATTGTCTTTTCATTATAAGCTAAGCTGAGCTCAGAGCTTGGACCTATCTTGTTATTAGCACTTATGATATCATTGACTCTAATCAGTGCTGATTCCTTATTACCTTCTTCAGTATCAAATCTAGCTAACTCTAATTGTGCCTTAGAATAATATTTAATAAAGATGTCTTGAGACGGAGTAGTTAGTTCTAATACTTCCTCAGCTTTCTTTCTAGCCAAGTCTTTGTATCCGATGATAGAAAGTTTATTAGAGGTGGTAATGTATAACTGATACAATATATTTCTATCATCGACATGCCTGCATAGTCGTTTTCCTTTTTCAAAAAAACTTAATATCTTTTTGTCATCTTTAAGAGGTGCTCGCGATATGTATCTGATGATATGCCATACTTTAGTAGAGTCATTCGTCTCTTTCTTGATAACTCTCTCAAATGAGTCAATAAGAGCAGACTCATCTAACTGAGCATTGCAAAAAAATGACAGGAATAGGAGGAAAATAGTATGTAAACATACTCGCATAAGGAAT
>Ga0209831_1002879_pt1 | contig 14624 bp, 2 predicted proteins | sample Maine_Asex4_meta_FD_187451 | JGI IMG/M metagenome (GOLD analysis project Ga0209831, IMG submission 187451) | Marine algal microbial communities from Maine, USA - Maine_Asex4_metaG (SPAdes) (version 2) | ecosystem: Host-associated > Algae > Red algae > Unclassified | place: Maine, USA | collected...
AATTATCCACATCATTACAAATACCATCACCATCTGTATCACCAATACCGTCACAAGGATCAGTTGGTGGTGTAGGTGGAGTTGCAGCACCTGTAATCGTAATATTTTCATTAAATGTACAGTTCGGATTGTACGTTTGAATCTTTATCATGTACTTTTGACCTATCGTTAAATCATCAACAGAAATCAGCCCTTCACAAGCACCTGCCCATGGAGCACAAGAGAAAACCGTTTGCCAAGTAGATAAATCAACAACCATAATCACTGTAGAACCAGTAATATTATCAAAAATCAAAGAGCTACCAGACTGTGTTACACTTATTTCACAAGCTGTTATACCTGGGTTTGGTGGTGTTACCGTATCACAAACATCACCGATGCCATTGCCATCCGTATCCTCTTGCCCTGCATTTGGTGTATTCACACAATTATCTAAATTATCGCAAATACCATCACCATCTGCATCGCCATAAGTAGGGCATGGATCTATTGATGGAGGTATACAAGCACCATCTGTCCAAGTAACTCCTGCACATTCTGCCTCACAAGAATTATTATAAGTAATTCCGTCAGAACCACATACTGGAATCACTACAGTTGGGCAAATACAACCTATTGGTTGGTCACAAGCATCACCGATACCATTAGCATCTGTATCTGCTTGATCTGCATTGGGTGTATCTACACAATTATCTACATTATCACAAACACCATCGCCATCTGCATCGCCATAAGGAGCACACGGGTCAACTAGCACTTCACAAACATCTCCAATACCATTGTCATCTGCATCTTCCTGATCTGGATTAGCTGTATCTACACAATTATCTACATTATCACAAACCCCATCACCATCTATATCGCCAATACCGTCACAAGGATCAACTGGCTCCGTACCTCCAACAGTAATTGTTTCTCGAACTTCACAAATAACACCGTAAGTAGCGGAGAAGTATTGAACAAATACTAGAAAGTCTCCTTCCCCTGTCACAACAAGCTCCAATGGTTTATTACATTGGTTATCCCAACATTGGTAAACAGGCTGCCATCCAGTAGTAAATACTTTTACAGATACTACAGGTGCGCCGTCTAGACCTGCAATAGAAATAGTACCCGCACCAGTCGTAATAGTGGTAGCAGCACAAGGGTCAGCTGGTGGAGTTACTACTACAGGCGTACCTGCACAAGAACAACCATCTGCTCCAATTTTATCATTTTCTGTAGAAGCGTCCCCATCATCACAAGCAGAACCTATAAGTGCTGGTAAGTTCGGATCTGTATCATCACAATCCTGCGCTGCACAAATACCATCATTATCAAAATCACCACCTGCACCGAAGCAAGGTGCTTCTATAACTGGACCTATACATCCACAACCATCGGCTGTAACAACATCTGGACCTGTTAATGGATTTCCGTCGTCACATGCCGTACCAGGTGTTGCTGGTAAATTTGGATCATTGTCATCACAATCATTTGCAGCACAGATACCGTCGCCATCTGCATCGCCGCCTAAGTTTGCACATAACGGTATAGGTGCCTCGACGATAATCATAGCACCTGATACATCTAGACTAGCACATATCGTACCTCCACCTTGCAATAATAATCCATTCACATCAAAACCAGTTGTTTGACCAGGTACAATAATATTTAGGTCTAAAGTAGTTGGATCATACACCAAAGAATGAATGGTGAATTTCCCGGGTTCAGGGATTGTAAAGTTGGGCGTAGGAGAAGCATCTAAAATAACCAATTCCGCACCACCTGTCAGTACATATAATTGTTCAAATCCAGCAGGTAAGAATGCAGCTCCATTTGGAACAGCAGAAATAGAAACGCCACCATCAACTAGTGTGACTGATGGAAAAGCGGCAGTTAATGTTCCTGCATTAGCTTCACACGTAACCGTGCGGAAACAATCTGGTGTAGCTACAGGCTGAGATTCTCCAGTGAAACGTTCACAACCGATGACTCGTACACATCTTAAGTAACAAGCCATTGGGCTATCCGTAACTGTTAATTGTAAATCGTCTCCATCATTATCTGTAATAAACATCCAGTTTGTTGTATTAGGAATACTTGGATCTGCACCTGCTGCAAAACCACCCGCAGCTATAAAAGCATCCCAAGCGGCACCGACATTGGTATTACCTGCACCTAACTCACCTAATTTCTCACAGGCGCTAAATTGTCCCTGAGACTTAATCCATACTACTTCAAATTGTTGACCATTAGAAGCAGTTGGGTCAGTAACACTACCAATCACTATGGTACCAGCATCACATGCACTTACTACGATTTCACCGCCCTCTGCACTTGGTTCTGCTACGATTACTTCGTCTATAGCGATACAGCCATTACAGTCTGTAACCGTCACAGTATAAGTACCTGGCGTAGTCACAGAAATAGAAGGCGTTGTTGCACCTGTAGACCAAGCATAAGTTACCTCATTATTGGTGATAGTCGTATTCGGTAGATCAATTGGTGTACAACTTGCACCATACACTTTAATATTATCTAAATCCCAAGCAGATACATTTGAATAAACACCAGCTAAACTGTATGCTAATAATTCAAAAGTAAAAGTACTTTTTGTAGCTACTTTGAAGGCATCATTACCTAAGAAATCAAAGTTTTCTGTACTCCAAGCAGTCGTTGCAGCAATATCTATTTGCTTATAAATCTCTTGCCCATTTTTCAAGACTCTAATACCATATTTAGTAGGGTAATTATTTTTACCTGTTGAAGAAGTATAGCCTACTTGAGACCAGACATAATGCACAGGTGCTAATTCTTGAAAGGATAATTTTGTAATACCATTAATGCCACAAGTAGGATCAATAGTAACATCAAACTTTACAGCGTTTGGATGATTATCTTTAAAAGAAAAAATATTTGGCATCGCTACACATACGGCATCTCCTTTGTTACCATTAGATGCATCCGTACAAGAGTGTTTTACATCCCTAGCTGTATAGATACCTACGGTAGAAACACCTGCACAAGAAAGTGCAGTGGTATTTGCAGTCATTTCTGAATAATCATAAGCAGAATTATTACCACTAAAAGATTGGCAACCATTCATATTCCAATGTGCTATCACAGAACCACCTGCTATATCACAAGTCCCATTGCCTGCACCACAAGTTTCACTTAGCATAATATTGACATCTCCTTCCGTCCAAAAACCATCTCCGCCAGTTAAGGTAAACCAGCCCGAAGCACCAAACCCAGCACCCGTAGAGGTAGCATTTGCCCCTGCACCTATTTGGAAAGCTTGACCTCTTCTTGACACCCCATACGTACCATGTTGAGTAGAAGTAAATGTTCCTGTTAAATGCGTATAATAAGTCCAACCTGCTTGACTATAATTCGTTTCACAGTCGTGTGGCTTATGGCCAATTGCAGGCTCTACTGTTGTTTTGCCAGAATAAGTGAAATCTAAATCAATATATTCTAAACCATATTCCGCTTTTAAATTAGTAGCTGTGTAGTGGATAGTTCCATCTTCGCACTCTTCCCAATTTACGACAGAGTTGCCCGTAATTGAATAATGATTGTTGCCAGTTCCATTAGCCAAATAAAAGGCATAGACATTTCCATTACCACATTGTGTTGTATTCGTTACTGTTCTAGCACAACAGCTAATAGAACAGTCACTTGCGCCACTGTGTATTGCAGTAATAGTTGTCGTTTGCCCTTCACAAATCGTTTGATCTGTTCCTGCATCTACTATTAAGTCACAACCTGGAGTAGGGATAGTACCTGCACAGGAACAACCATCTGCTCCTATCTTATCACCGATAGTAGTAGGATCATTATCATCACAAGCATGGCCTGGCGTTCCAGGGAAAGCCGCATTTTTAGGTGCGCAATCGTCTGCATCACAGATACCATCTAAATCCGTATCTCCACCTAAATCATAACAAGCAGTCTTGATAATGCCTGCACAAGAACAACCATCTGCTCCTATCACATCATTTACCGTATTGGCATCATTATCATTACATGCCGAACCTATTGCTGCTGGCACATTAGGGTTGGTATCATCACAATCATTTGCTGCACAAACACCGTCACCGTCTGCATCTCCACCTAAATCATAACAAGCAGCCTTAGTAACACCTGCACAAGAACAAGCATCTGCTCCTATCACATCATTGATAGTAGCTGGATTATTGTCATCACAAGCTGCACCTGGCGTACCTGGAAAATTTGGATTATTTGGTACGCAATCGTCTGCATCACAAATACCATCTTGATCAGCATCATTACAAGCCTTAAAACAATCAGTTGTTGCAACTGGCTGACTTTCACCTGTAAAACGTTCACAACCTATCACTCTTACACATCTTAAGTAACAAGCCTTTGGGCTATCCATTACTGTCAATTGTAAATCATCTCCATCACTATCGGTAACAAACATCCAGTTTGTTGTATTAGGAATGCTTGGATCTGCACCTGCTGCAAAACCACCTGCTGCAACAAAAGCATCCCATGCAGCACCAACATTGGTAGTGCCTGCTCCCAATTCTCCTAATTTTTCACAAGCACTAAATTGTCCTTGAGATTTAATCCAAACTACTTCAAATTGTTGTCCATTAGAGGCACTTGGTGCCACATCATTTCCAATAATAATAGTACCTGCATTACAAGCACCTACTACGATGCTACCCCCTTCTGCACTTGGCTCTGCAACAACTACTTGGTCAGTTGCCGTACATCCATTACAATCTGTAACCGTCACAGTATAAGTTCCTGGAGTAGCTACAGAAATAGAAGGAGTCGCTGCCCCTGTTGACCAAACATAAGTAATTTCGTTCTTAGGAATAGGCGTAGTAGCTGGTATAGGCGTACAAGATGCCCCATATATTTTGATGTCATCTAAATCCCAAGCAGAAACACTAGTGTTAACTCCTTTCAAGCCATAAGCTAATAACTCAAATGTATAGGTTGCTTTGACATCCGATTGAAAATCATGATTTCCTGCAAAGTCAAATTGCTCTAGACTCCATGCGTTAGTTGCAGCGATATCTACTTTCTTATAAATCTCTACTCCATTCTTCAATACTCGAACACCATATTTAGTAGGATAATTATTTTTTCCAGTAACAGAAGTGTAGTCTTTCTGAGACCATAAATAATTAACAGGTGATAATTCATAAAAAGCCAATTTAGTGATTCCATTGATACCACAAGATGGGTCAATCGTTACATCAAATTTTACTGCATTTTTATGATTATTAGAGAAAGCATTCATGTTTGGCATTGCCACACATACGGCATCTCCTTTCACCCCATTTCTATCATCTGTACAAGAGTGTTTTACATCTCTGTCTGTATAAAGTCCTACAGTAGATACTCCTGCACAAGAAAGCGCAGTCGTATTGGCTGTTAGTTCTCCATAATCATAAGCAGAGTTGTTACCACTAAAAGAAACACAACTATTCATGTTCCATTGAGCAATTACAGAACCACCGCTAATTTTACATATTTCCTCTACCACACCACAACTTACATTCGCACCAGCATGCTGGGCAGTAATGGTCGTTGTTTGTCCCTCACAGATCGTTTGATCTTTTCCTATATCAACAGAAAGATCACAAACAGGTGCACAATCGGATACAACTACCGTAAAAGAAGCACTACCATCGCAACCCTTAGAATCTTTCCAAGTTACCTTATAGGTACCCGCTTGATTCTTTTTTATGTTAGGGATAGTAATTAAATCATTATGAGAATTGTTGTCATTGGTATTAGATGCAGTATACCCATTTGGGCCCGTCCAATGAAAATCCCATAAATAGTAACCAACTCCAACAAAATTCAAAACTACTTCATCTCCACATTTAGCAGATGTAATTGTGCCTGCTGTCCATCCTGCACCTGCTACATTATACTCTGGTGTTGGAGCAGTATCACATACGGAAGCACAGTAAGTAGGCTTGACAGTCCAAGTTTGATTACATGCACCCGTTACCGTATAATGCTCATCAAATTTCAAAGCATTCCAATCATTGTGTGTATCTACTACTCTCCATTGTTCCCCTTCATTTGTATCTCCTGACCAAGATTGTCCAGTTGCTAAAGCCTTCTGGAATATATCTCCAGTGGTTTTCCACAAATACAAATTGACAGTACAAGGACCATCATTTTTTATAGTAATTCTCTTTTTAGTAGCTGATTTTACTGTTAAATCCCCATGATTTTTAGTGCAGTTATTTGCATCTATAATCGTTAGATCTTTGTAAATACCAGCAGCAAGTCCAGAAATCCAATAGTCTTGATTATTGTAATATGGACCGTGCTTTTTCTTAGTGCCATTAAAGGTATATTCCACATAATAAGGTAATCTAGTCCCTATATCAATACGCGGATCGTGTAAAATCTTTCCATCATTAGCCCCACAACTTGTCTCGTTTATAGCACTAAAGTGTTCTAAAGATGCACTACAGGTATTGGTAGTGGTACATCCACTTGTTGCATAGAGCGAATAATTGCTTCCATAAAAATATCTACTAGCTGTTTCCGTTCCAGCAGAATTTTTGCAAAAGACTCTGCCATAAGAAGCACTAGGATAAATAGTTTTATTGCCACCAGCAGAAATATTCCCCATACTATATACTCTGCCGTCTCCATTTATCTCATGGCAAAAAGCAGTCATGGTACAAGAAGTCTGGTTATAGACTCTAACAGACCCGGACAAAATTTTGGTGATGGCTGTTTCTGAATAGCCATAATCGGCTAATTCCGCTGAAGAAAAACTTAAAGGTTCATCCAAAATAGCCCCTTCTCCATTTACTATTTTTTCCAGTGTGATACAAATATCCTTTGCATCGGCTTGTAATCCAGTAATTACACTAGACAGTACAAAGAATAAAAGAAAGATTGCTTTAAAATTCCTGAAAGAACAACAGGAATGCACCAGTTCCCTGAAACAGGTTGGTGCTGTCGCATAACAATCAAAACGATTGTAATTACAATTCATAAGTTCATAGATTTTGATGATAAATAAATAGGGAGGGAATAATAGATTCAAAACACATAAGTTGACTTGTTAAAAAATAAATTTGATTTAATGACTGATTGTCAATGTTTTACAAACAAATAATAATTGAACTTTTTTAACAACACACTTCTGAAATTTCTAGTAATTAAACTTAGAGGGGAAAATAGAAATGTATGGAGGGAGCAAAAGATAGAAATTACCTTTTGTACAGATTATTCAAGTTGTTTAAATAATATTGATTAAATTTATAAGTAGTTTCTTTATGTTTTAGTTATTACTAAGTTAGGAAGCCTATTAATTACGTCTGATATATGTAAGATGAAGATAAAATATAGATGGGAAAATATAAATGTGAGGGGAAGAAAAATTAATGAGGGGATATATAAATAATAGGGGAAATAGAAATTTATAAGGGGAAGGAGGGATGAATTATCGAATTAACGTCACAAACATACGCTCATTCTACATACAATGCAAGTATTTTAAGAATTCGCGACCCAACAAATTCAATAAACTATATCTCAAATAACTAATAATCAGAAGATTAGCAAATTAATTTTTTTGATTTTTTTTTTATAGTAACAACATCTAAAATTTAGTATTAAAAAAGCAGGTTATTCTTTAAACAAAAAGCGTTTTATTTTACTAGAATCCATTTTTCACAAAAAAAATAAACATTCGTGACAGTCTATTTTAGCATTCCTTTAAAGAAAATAGCGACAATATTGTATTTATCTTGTCTTTATAATTATCTACTATTACCTGCCCAATTAGGTCAACATCCCAATACCATTAATTGGCAGCAAATAAATACCCCTTATCTAAAAATAATATTTCCCGAAAATTTTGAAAAACAAGCATTCAGAGTTGCCTCTGTTATTGAATACATGGATGCTAATAATACTCGATCTATCGGAGATAAAATACATCCCCTCCAAATTTTAGTACATAATCAGACCACCATTCCTAATGGTTTTGTCGGTGTTTCGCCTTATAGAAGTGAATTTTTTGCCACTCCACCTCAATCTGCTAATACACTTGGTACAGTTGATTGGTTGGATGCACTTACGATACATGAATATAGACATGCGCAACAGTATGCGAACTCCAAAGTGGGCTTAAGTAAATTAGCTTATTATTTAATGGGCGAAAATGGATGGGGATTAGCTGTTTCCCTAATACCCAATTGGTTTTGGGAAGGGGATGCCGTGTTTATGGAGACTGCACTTAGTAACCAAGGTAGAGGTCGTTCGCCTTTTTTTACTCGCTCTCAGCGAGCTTTATTATTGAATGATATTCACTATTCTTATGAAAAAGCAAGAAATGGTTCTTTTAAAGATTTATTACCTAATCGCTACCCGCTTGGTTATTTGATGAATACCTATGCTAGAGACAAATTTGGAAATGATGTATGGAAAGATATATTTGAATCCGCTGCACGCTATCGCTCTATTATTTACCCTTTTTCCAAAGCTTTACAAAAAAACACAGGTTTAAAAACGAAGGATTTATACAAAAAAGCTTATAAAGAAGCACAAGAAAAGTGGAAAAAAGAGCAAGAAAATCTAGTCCTAGTTCCTTCTAAAAGAATTTCTCCTAAACCCACCAAAACAGTTACTTCTTACCGTTTTCCTTTTTATTTAGAAGATGGAAGTCTGGTTTATGTAAAAAGCAGTTTTCAAAAAACTGCTGGACTGTATCAACTTATAAATGGACAAGAGAAAAAAGTCACTGCTATTGGTTTTTCTTTGAATACCTACCTCTCTGTGACAAAAAATAAAGCTATCTGGACAGAATATGAAAGAGATCCACGAAGAACAGAGCAAAATTATTCTATTTTAGTCGCTTATGATTTTGATACTGATGAAAAAACACGTTTAACCAAAAAGAGCCGGCTCTTCTCCCCTGCTTATAATTATGCTGGCGACAATATTATTGCCGTGCAAATTTCTCCTGATCAAGAGAATAAATTAGTTCTTTTAAATGCAGCTGGCGATTTTGAGGAAAGTATACCCAATGCGAAGAATCATTTTCTCTCCTTTCCTAAGTGGTTATCAGATGACAGCGGAATCGTTTACATAGCAAAGGAGAATAGCCAATTAGCTATATTTAAGTATGTATTTGAGAAACAATCCACTGTGCAACTTACTCAGTGGACGCATCATAATATTAGTGATTTATTCATTAAATCGGAACTGCTTTATTTTACGGCTTCTTTTAGTGGTATAGATAATATTTATAGTATCGACCTAAGCTCAATCGCTTTAAAAGGTACAAAATCGTCATTTTCGCCATCTCTCCAGCAAGTAAGTAGTGTTAGTATTGGTGCTTACTTTCCTAGTGTGCATCCAACACAGAATAGATTAGCATTCAGCCAATTTGATGAAAAAGGATTTTGGTTATCGGAAAGTGCCGTCTCCAAAGAAACAAATTCAATCTACAATATACTAGAACCAAATCAACAAGATAGCTATACCATAAATACTATATCTAAAGAGGGTGGTAATATTTTAGATAAAATACCCAATAAACAATATGAAACTAGCACGTATAAAGGACTCTTTAAAGGGTTAAAACTCCATAGCTGGAATTTAACACCAGATATTGCCATTCCTTCAATAGACATACAATTCGATAATATATTACAGGATTTTTCAATTGCCCTATTAGGCGGATATAATTTAAATGAACAGCAGCCTTTTTATTTAGCTTCTGCTAGTGTAGGTAAGTGGTATCCAAATATTCAAGTGTATGCAGGTTCTTCTAAGCGTTCTGCTGATTTCTTAACTGCGGTAGATACTTTAGCCAGACAAAGATTTGAACAGCATACACTTGGGAGTACCGTGTCTATCCCCCTTGCTTGGAATAAAGGAGATTATTCTAGTACCGTGCGGCCCTATATATACTATGCACATCGCTTCCTTAGGGGAGCAAACTTTGCAGAACAAGCGCAAAGTAATTCTTCTTTAGGTACTATGGGTATTGGTCTCAATTTATCCAATCTAAAGAGAACTGCCTTTCAAAATGTAACTACTCGATTTGGACAAAGTCTTCGATTAAGTTATGATCAAACAGCCGATGAATTTAGAGATAAAAAATTAAGACTGACAGGTACTTTTTATTTACCCGGAATTGGTGCTAATCATTCTGTGCAGTTGGATATAGATTACCAAAAAGAACTATTAAGCAACAATTATCAGTTCAGTGATGCCTTTGCCTACCCTCGTGGGTATAATGCGCCCACCAATGATGAATTTACTCGATATTCTGTAAATTACCAATTACCTCTAGCCTATCCAGATTGGGGTATGTGGGGCATTACTTATTTTAAGCGAATTCGGGCTAATCTATTTTTTGATTATGGAAAAGGAAAGACCAATTACGAGAATAGTGCGGATAAGTATCGGTCTTATGGATTGGAGGTATTATTTGATAATAATTTTTTTATGGAACTGCCCGTTACACTGGGCTTTAGAAATTCGTTTTTGCTTGATGAAGATACACGTCAACCTAATAAAAAATATACCTTTGAATTTTTTATTAGTAGTGAATTCTTTTAATCTTCATTCACATATATAACAACTCCACTATTTATAAAATAGAAAGGAGTGCACAAGTATTTTGACTAGGTTTGATTCTCTCTATTTCAGTCGCAAGCACTTAGTACACTCCTACTTTTTTATAAATTTCAGTAAGGAGGTGATTATTAATCGTTATGATTAGTGCTAAAAGATCATAACATTTTATAGATATTTAAAAGTATTGTGTGCTAATATAATTAGGACTAAATCCGAATGCGCCGCTAAATTATAATAATTTATATTATTTACAAGGATTTAAAGCTATATTTAGTTTATTTTAATTGTATTGTATTCTTAAGGATAAGAATATAAGATACTTTAAGATGCAAAAACTAGGTGATAAATCAATAATTTATGTATTTAAAATGAATATGCAAAACATTTACATGCAGTTCTTACTACTCAATTAAGGACGCTAAAAATTATTCACTAGTACAGTGATAACTAAGGAACAGGAAAAAATAAATTTACACTTTTTGATACTCAAACCCTCGTAAGGATTGGGGTTTTAAAAATAAAATATTCATTTTATTTTTCCTTTATTCCTATAAATAAAAAAGGCAAATTATTTAATAATAATTTGCCTTTTTTATTTATAGCCTCAATTTATGTCTTCTACTGTCCACAGCCTAATTCAATTTGAGAGAAAACATCATTATTAGGGAAGCAATAACCTGATAAAACTTCTTCGGGAACATATCTAGTTAAATCGGGGTCTCTTAATCCATTATCTAAGAAGGTAGTCAAATCATCCACTTGTTGTTCTGTCAAACCTAATGGTTTAAATTGACGAGCAATTTGAGAAGTCGGTACGTCCTCATTCTCAGGAATCCCATCATTAAAATATTCTACTACTTCTCTTAAATCTGTAATGCTACTTCCGTGAAAATAGAAGGGCGCATCACCAAGATTGTATAATTGAGGAATCTTAAATTTATACATATCTTCTTGTCTTCCTGTAAACTCTCCTCTTCCTAGATTTCTAATATCTTCTTTTGAAGTATTGAATGCTTTTCCTGTTTCATATAAATCTTTTACACCAATCGCATAAAATTCATTTGCGCCCAAGTTTTTTTCTCGATGACAATGGTAACATTTTGCCTCTCCAAAAAATACTAATGCCCCTTTCTTCTCTTGCTCTGTCATGGCATTTTTATTACCTTTTAAGTATTCTTGAAAAGGGGCTTTATTAGTGATAAGAGAACGTAGATAAGCGGAAATCGCAAAACTTGCCGCTTTGGGAGAATAACGTTCTTCCTCAGAAAAGTCACTAAATGCAGCATCAAAATATTTTCTATAACCATATTCATCTAAGACTTCATCTGTAATGTCCATTCTATGAACATGTAGCCCTTCAATATTTTGGGTTTCGAGAGCTGATAATCCCTCTGCATTTAATTCTGTTCCATCTTCTGCTGACCATCGATGTGAAGTTGTTTTATTTACTCCTCCCCCACCAAAACGACCATTCCAAGTAGTATTTTCTACGTAAGCTACATTTAATACGCTTAAAGGACGAACGCCTTGCACATCCAATTCCCATTCTCTGTAGGCATCTATTTTTGTTCTATTCTCTCCATTTCTGCCAAATCCAACTCCACCATCAGCAATACCTTGAACATTGCCTGGCCTAAATCCAGCAGAAGGTACATGACAAGAAGCACAAGAATATGTTTTTTGTCCTGATTCTTTAGCAGAAGATAAAGCAATACCCGTTTCAAAGAAAAGCATTTTCCCTAATCGAATCTTCTCTTCACTAAGCGGATTATGGACATCTTGTGGAATTGCGGCAAAGTCATCACTTTCAGGTAATAAAAAATGGTCCGCCGAACCAGATTTGGATGCTTTGACTAAGGCAGAATTTAAGAGTTGATCTATTGGTGTATCTATATAGATTTTATCTTTAGAGCAAGAGAAAACCAATATAGACAGTAATAGTAGCGTAAGTATACGTAAATTCATTAGGATTACAATTGTTTTATCATCATACTAGTAAAAAGCAAGCATAGGAATAGGAAAAAAATAAATCTAAATTTTTTGATACTCAAAACCTCTTAGAGATTAGGTTAAAAAAAGATTCATTTTATTTTTCCTTCGTTCCTTATCTTGATAGAGAACTATCAAGCTGAAACTTGTTTTTAAATTCTTTAGAACTAAGTGTGGTAGAAAGTTTTTTTTTAGAAAACTTTCTTAGCAAAGGAAATAATCGATTATTTCCAAAAATCAAAGTGGTTATTTCAAAAGAGTAGTTGGTAAAGCAGCTATGTTTTAGTCATCTAATTAGCATATTCATGTAAATAACTAATTATCATTTTTTTATAAAACACAATCTAACAAACCAATAATCAACTCTATTTAAGTTAAGTATTAACTGAATATTTTGGATATTTCCTAAGATGAAAAAATCACGCCAATTCATTTAACACTGTTGTTTAAACAAAATGTCTCTTGTCAGTTTTTTTTAAAAGCCAAATTAGAATAGGAGATGTAGATTAACTTGAACCACTGAGAAAAAGTACTCAGCAAAGATTTATTCAAAGTTTATCAACTCTTAATCGAAGTGTGATTATAAGTACGAGGATTAAGCAGACAATCTACTTTTTCAATAGAAATACTATCGAAATCAAGTCAAATCTCGTTGGATTTTTATCTACTTAAACGGTTTTTGGAAAGTGTAACAATTAATTGAATGTTACAAATAAGTGATTTAGTTGAAAGCGCAATGCTTCTATGGTGTGATTTAAATACGAACGCAAGTTATGCTCATCTTGGTAAAAAATCAATATGTAGCAGCAAAAAATTCACTAAAAGTGGAAAATAAACTAAGTTAGAACGGATTTACTGACCTCTTGTAAATATTTTATCTATACCTCGTCACTAAATGAGGCTTTTTTACAGAATATAGAGGGGCCAGATTTTGAAAATCTGACTCCTCTGGGCTAAAACCTACTCTATTATTTCCAAAAAATCTGTAAATGCTCAAATTTTGCAGGTAATTCTATCTGTATGACTTGACCTTTCTTGACAAAAGAAGCCTCTTTCTTGTCAATCAAACAACGTTTTATTTTTTCAGGAAGCCCATATATTACTAAATTTATCTTCGCATAAGTAGTTTTATAATCCCCTGTACTATCACAAGTAAAATAAAATGCGTTTTTCTTAGACTTGGAGGTAAAAGATTTTAAGTTATAACCACCTTTTTGATATTTATATCCTTCACCTTCATCTTCGTATAAGGTGTTGATCTTTTCCTCTTCTGAATAATATAGTTTAAGTTGTAAGGTATCAACGGGTTTTTCATTGGTAAATTGCATCACTGGATAAAATGGAATGACCGCTCCAGCCTTTACAAAAACTGGAATTTTAGATAATTCAACTTTATACTTTATGAATTGTTTTCCCTTATGCACCTCCCCGGTCCAGTAATCATACCATACTCCTTTAGGTAAATAAATTAATCTTTTTTTAGCTTTAGGTTCTGTAACAGGATGCACGAGCAAATGATCGCCAAACAAAAATTCCTCTTCTCTATTATAGGTATTTTTATCTGTTTGATCATAAAATGCCAATTGCCGTATCATAGGTGTTCCATGCTTAATATATTGCCAGAAAGTGGTATAAATATATGGGAGCAATTGATAGCGAAATTCGATTGCTTCTTTGGCAAGTGGCGTATATTTCTTACCAAAAGCCCAAGGCTCTTGATCCAATCGAGCCAAAGAATCTCTAGCCTTCACTTTTTCTGCATCTACCTCCGCAGAACCATCATCATTATTCCCCATAGAATGTACTCTATAGAAAGGATGGAATATACCTAATTGTAACCATCTGACCATCAATTCTCCGTCAGGATATTGAAAAAAACCACCAATATCTGAACCAACAAAGGAAAACCCACTAACGCTTAACCTTTGACACTGCGTACTTGCTATATGTAAATGTTCCCATGATGCTACATTATCCCCTGTCCAAACGGCTGCGAAGCGTTGCCCACCAGCATAACTAGCACGAGTCACTAAAAAAGGTCGTTT
>Ga0209831_1002883_pt1 | contig 14617 bp, 12 predicted proteins | sample Maine_Asex4_meta_FD_187451 | JGI IMG/M metagenome (GOLD analysis project Ga0209831, IMG submission 187451) | Marine algal microbial communities from Maine, USA - Maine_Asex4_metaG (SPAdes) (version 2) | ecosystem: Host-associated > Algae > Red algae > Unclassified | place: Maine, USA | collected...
ACGGGAACGTTGCCGCGATCCTAGCTCAGTAAATCAAGATATTTGAGAGCAGCAATAGCAGTCTACCCCAACTCAGTTTTCGGGTAGCCGGATTCGCCAGAATTCGGTCCTGTCAACAAAGCCTGAACTCTGGCGAATCCAGCTACAGTTTTCTACACGAAAACAAAGGTGGCATGCAGTACTAGAACGGCCACCGTTTGCCGATGGCTTTGGCTTGCAGTTTGACCAATTCTTTGACGTTACCTTTGGCTAATTTGATTAGCGCGGCTAGTTCCTTTTCAGAGAAAGTGGCTTCTTCGCCGGTGCCTTGGATTTCGACGAATTTCCCTTTTCCCGTCATGACCACGTTCATATCGACAGCAGCCGCGAAATCCATCGGATAGTCCAAATCGGATAAGGGCTCTCCGTCCACGATGCCAACACTGATCGCAGCAACGGTGTCGCGCAAAGGGAACTTTTTAGGATCTGGTAGTGTTTTTTTAAGTGTAATCAATGCATCCACCAACGCAATCATTCCACCAGTGATGCTGGCCGTCCGCGTCCCCCCGTCGGCTTGCAAAACGTCGCAATCGACGGTGACTTGCCGAGGGCCCAGCGCTTCCAAATCAGCAACTGCGCGAAAACTGCGTCCAATCAGACGCTGAATCTCTGTCGTTCGCCCATCCACTTTGTTGCGGTCACGACGTTTGCGAGGACTCGTGCTGCCGGGCAGCATGTTGTATTCCGCGGTGATCCATCCTTTCCCAGAGGCCTCCATCCATGGTGGAACTTTTTCGTCAATGCTGGCCGTACACAAGACAACCGTTTCGCCACATTGGTATAGGACGCTGCCAGCTGTTTTGTTTGTAAAGTTACGTTTTATCTTAACGGGACGAATTTCGTTGGGCCGACGTGACATAGTTTTCATCTGATGTAGGATTTAGTAATTATTGGGACCGACGCCTTGATCTTATGGCATCTAGAAGTGCTGGCAACCGACGGAACGACTTTCTTACAGCCATTTCCGCATTGGTTTTGTCAATATTACAATTGACCCAACCCCACAGCAGCTTTAGTCTTGCCCGATGCATAGGCTCTTTTTCATTCTAATGTTCCTCTTAATTGCGATAACGGTTTGCATGGCCGCGCGATCTGCTCAGGCTTGGCAGTCGTCAGAAACAGAAATCGTTGTTCTCACCAATCGACAAACAATCCAAGGTATCGTCCAACGGCAAAAGGAAAAAGTTTCAGTCCGCTTACCCTCGGGCAGCTTGATCGTGTTGCCCGAGTCGCGCGTGTTATTCATCTGTCGAACATTTGGCGAAGTCTACTGGGAGTTGGCGGCGCACACACGATCAACAGACACAAAAGGGCAGATCGACGTTTATAAATGGTGTGTGCAAAACCAGCTGTTTGACGAAGCGGCCAACCACCTTTTGATGCTCCAAGAGATGGACCTACCAGCCCAAACGTTGATGCAATTGGATGTCAGTCTGCAACTCACTCAAAAACGGCACGCACAATCCCAACAGGCGATCGTCGCCGCGCACACAAAACCAGCGACCGTGACACCCACCCATCAGCAACCTAACGCCAACATCCGATGGCAAGGTGACCAATCGATCGAAATCCCAAATCTTCATCACACCGCGCAGAGTAACGCCAACCAAATTAGCCCCCATACAAATCGGCTACCTGCGATCGACGAATTTGGCGACGAAGTTGACAGTCGATTCGATGGAAACGTGCAGCCTGTTTCCTGGGACCAGCCGATTTCTGAATATGCAGATCCGGTTCCGCCTTTGCGTCCTGACGAAACACTTCGTCGACGTTTAAGTGCGACAGAATCCCTCACCTTCACTGACTTAGATCGTTTGACGCGTTCGATGCCCAAAGGCTCGGTCGGCTTGTTTCGAAAACAGATAGAACCGATGCTACGGCAGGCTTGTTCTGAGTGCCATCAGTCCGGAGCCACAGAGAACGCATTCGAAATTTTTCAGGACCGACGAGGTGCGATCAATCGCCGGATGAGCCAAAAGAACCTTTTCCAAGCACTGAACTTGGCTGATCGTAAGCAGCCTTCTGAAAGTAAGTTGATTCGATACGCAACCGTGCCCCACGGAAATCAATCGAATCCAAGCTTCCATTGGAATGACGCTCAATTAAAAGCGGTGAAGCAGTGGTTGATTTTGGTCAGCGCCAACCCGGCTTTGCCACTTGAGAAATTCGTAGCTGATCGAAATCAGAAACAACCGCCTCGGTTCGGTACTCCAGAAGTCGCAGATCCTCAGGATGCGGCACTTGCAAAACCGTTGCCGGCAGCCAAATCTAAAATCAAACAGCCTTCAGACGATTCTTCTGAGAGCGCTGATCCTTTCGATGCTGACACCTTCAACCGCAAATTCGGCCCTCGATAGCAGAAGACCGACACCGCCAAACAGAAGCGTCAATTCAGCCGCAGCTTAGTTGCATCGAGCTCGCGTTTTGCCGTATGGTACTATCTTTTGGAGACACAACCCTGTCCGCTCTGAATTGCTTGGCCATCTTCCTAATTGAAGGCATTTGGTTTAAAAAATGAGATTCTCTTCCCCGCCCATTCGGTAAAAACCTTGGCCTCTCTTCCTCCCCAAACACCAATCATCGCCCCTGATTCTCCGAATTTCCTTGATCGCTGGGCAGCCGTGATTTTGGTGCTGTTGGGCCTGCTATCGCCAGTGTTGGCGTACGGGACGTTCAACGCACTCAAGGTGCAGTCTTCTGACTTGCGTCAATGGCTGCCGCAGGGCTATGAAGAATCCAAGATCTACGACCAGTTCAAGTCGCGATTCGGCGAAGATGAAATGATCGTCGTCAGTTGGGAAGATTGCAAAATTGATAACCCTGAGGTGTTGGAACTACAAGAAGCATTAGCAGCCATCTCCGACGACAAAGGACCTGTCTTCAATCGCGTAACCAGCGGCGCCGTCATTCGTAGTCAAATCATGGCCTCCGGTGCCACTCGATCTGCGGCTACGCGAAGACTAACCGGACTCATGGTTGGCCAAGACGGCGAAACGACTTGTGTCATCGCATTTCCAAATGTGAGGACTGCCGACAAACGACGGTGGCTGGTCGATCGGTTTTACGAAGTCACCCAAGAGAAATTGGGGCTGGACAGCTCACAATTGCATCTTGGCGGACCGACGGTAGATGGTGCCGCGATTGACACCGAAAGTCAAAAGGCGTTAAGGCGATACCTTTGGATGTGCTTTGTGGCTGTTGCGGCCCTGGCTTGGTATCGTTTACGTGACATCCCCCTGACGGTTTTGGTTTTAATCTTTTCCGGCATCAGTGTCGCCGCGTCTTTGACAGCGATGCATTTCGCCGGTGGCAAAATGAATTTGACGATGGTCATGTTGCCGGCATTAGTATTCGTATTGGGCGTGTCCGGTTCGGTCCATATGGTGAACTATTACCGCAAAGCATCCGCCAAAGGCGCCAAACGCTACTCAGCACTAGTGGCGATCCGCGACGGTAGTTTCCCGGTATTGCTTTCGTCAATCACGACAGCGATTGGTTTGGCATCTCTTGGCTCCAGTCAAATTAAGCCAATTCAATCTTTCGGAATTTACAGTGCGCTGGGCGTTTTGATGTCAGTACCCATCATATTGTTAGCACTACCTGCCACGCTGCATTTATTCAAGGGACGAATCAGTCGACGGTTTTCCTCAGAAGGTGAGTTAGAAAAGCGCGAACGTGTTTCGGGCGTTAGTCGTTCGATGTCGATTTTGATTAACTACGTATGCCGTTACAACAAACTGATTGTGGTTCCATCATTGATTGCGTTGACGTTACTGGGAACGGGAATCTTAAGTCTAAAGGCTTCCGTCAAACTGCAAAACCGATTTTCGTCTAAGGCGAAGATCATTCAAGACTATCTATGGCTGGAAGCGAATCTGGGGCCACTGGTGCCGATGGAGATCATGCTGTACTTCAGCCCTGAATCCGATCTGACTGAGTGGCAAGAAATGCAAATGGTTCAGTCAATTGAACGGGCCGTCAAACAAACCACGGCCGTCAACGCGACATGGTCGGCGGCCACCTTCGAGCCACCGACGCCTCGAGGACGACGGCTTCCAGACATGATTCAACGCAAGGCGACGATTGACTATTGGCAACGAGAATTGCCGCAGTTAGAAAAGGCGAAGTTACTTTATCGAGTCGGGGATTCCAACTATTGGCGAATCAGCCTACGTGTGGCGGCGATGAACGACATCGACTACGGATCTTTTTTAAACACGGTCGAAAGTAACGTGCAGAATCAGTTGGGGTTCTTAGACCAGCATGGTGTGTCGGCTCAGATTACCGGCGGCATCCCGCTAATCTATAAGGCGCAGCGTCAGATTCTTAGTGATCTCTTGGTCAGTTTTGTAACTGCGTTTGTTTTGATCACCTTCGTGTTGATTTTTGTGCTGAGAAGTATCCGCGCTGGTTTAATTGCAATGGTGCCCAATATCTTTCCACCGGTTGTCGTATTTGGAGCGATGGGCTGGCTAGGATATTCGATTGAAATTGGGTCGGTGATGACGGCCAGCGTGGCCTTGGGTGTCGCGGTGGATGATACTATCCACTTTCTAACCTGGTTTCGCCGTGGTACCAAAAACGGGCTGTCGAGATATTCATCGATTCGTTTTGCGTTTCAACATTGCGCGAAATCAATGATTGACACGTCGCTGATTTGCGGATTAGGCGTCTCCCCGTTTCTGTTGAGCATCTTCATGCCATCGGCAAAATTTGCGCTGATGATGGGGATTCTGTTGATGACTGCGTTGGTGGGTGACTTGTTTTTGCTGCCCGCAATTCTTGCTGGTTCAGCAGGGAAGTTGTTTGCAAAGAAGAACTTTCCCAAGAGCATGTTGAAGAAGAAAGAAAGCAAGCCTTAGAAAGTCGCCATACTTCCGTCCAGATTTATTTGGCCACGAAGTGTTTCAATACAAGCCCGACGCGCCAGCGAGTGAGTACCCGCGCGCCGAAAAACAGCCACTTGCTTGCACTGCAGGTTTGTATCACGAGCCCTGAATATTCGTCAACATCCATTTAATCGGACTTGTTGTACCAGTCGCCTATTTGCGTCGTATATTCTCTTATCCGACAAGTCTGAGGCCGCGCTCTTGCAGCTTTGATTGACTGTCTTTGCCCATCAATCCTTGCAGCTAAATTTATGACGCCCTACTTCTTCGGAAAGACGCAACAACAGCTCTTCGGTGCGTTACATCACGCGCAGTCAAGCAAATCAGAAGCACACCGGACCGTCGTGATCTGTCCGCCAATTGGCCAGGAGTACGTTCGAAGTCATTGGTGTTTAAGACTGCTGGCTCGCCAGCTCTCTCGGAAGGGGATCAACGTGCTCCGCCCCGACTATCGAGGCATAGGCGATTCGGCAGGGACCAATGAAGAAACCACTTCAATCAAACAATGGCATCAGGATGTGCACAGCGCGATCGAGTTCGCATGTGAACAGACAGACAGTCAAAATGTAATGTTGATCGGCCTACGCTATGGCGGCGCAATCGCCTCAAGCGTTGCCGCAGAATCATCGAAAGTCAATTCACTGATTCTGTGGGAACCCGTCATCGACGCGGTCCAATATCTACAATCGCAGCGCGCAATGCACAAACAAATGATCGATCTGTGGGTGTGTAAGCTCAAAACGGCTAACGACAGCGCTCGTGAAGAGATTTTGGGGTCGGTTTATAGTCGGCAGTTGCTGGATGAGCTAGAAAACACAGTCGTGGATTTGGACGCCATTGACCAACCGCAATTCATCGTTGACTTATTCGAACATCGAGGTGCGTACACAGTTAACCAGATGCAGCGATTTATGCCGGCCGAAGACGAAAACTCTTGGACCAATTTACAATTCTTAGAAGCCGGCTGGCTAAGAGCAGCAACAGCGCGACAAATTGCTTTGATGGCGGACGAAATGTTCAGCCGCTTGCGAAATTACAATCAGCTTGGTTTAAAACAAAATCCAATCGCTGCACGTGTCCCCGCACTTCCCAGCAGCGACGGCGCGATCTCAACAGCGACGCAATCAACGCCAACGTATTAGATCCCACGCCACACTACTCAGAAACACCTCCTTTTTTCACCTATCTACCCATGCAAGAAACTGTAGTTCAATTTGGTCCCGATCAAGGATTGCTTGGTATTTTGACAACCCCCCACGATTCGGTGCGGATCGTCGGAGCTCCCATTGCAGTTATCATCAACGCTGGAATTGTGCATCGTATCGGTCCCTTCGGCCTGCACGTGAAGATGGCGCGGCAGTTGGCGGAAGCGGGATTTTCCACATTGCGTTTGGACCTTTCAGGGCTGGGAGATAGTCTTCCAAGAACTGAAAAATTAGGCGGTGAGAACCGCGCTGTTCTGGATGTTTCGGACGCTTTGGACTTTCTTCAGGCAAACCAAGGTTCGGGTCGTTTTGTGATGCTTGGACTTTGCAGTGGAGCGTTTAATGCTCATCAAATTACGGTCCAAGATGATCGCATCATCGGGGCCGTTTTTATGGACGGAATTGTGTTCCGCACGACGGGATACTTTTGGCGGCATACCGTTGGGCGACTGTTAAAACCCAGAACCTATCGCAACGCTATCAAGCGAAGATCGCTCGCTCGTTCACAAAAATGGGTTACCGAAGATGCGGCTGTGGAATTGGCTGAAAGTGAGTTCTTTTTTGCAGATGACATTCAGCAAACCGAAATTACAGATGATTTGAATCGCCTAATCCGACGAGACGTTTCGATGTTGTTTTTGTACACCGATGGCTACGACGACGTCTGTGGTATCGGGCAATTCCAAGAAATGTACGGGATTACTCCCAACGCCCAAGTTCAAGTCGACTACTTCCCCAAAAGTGAGCACACTTTTCGTCTTGTTGAGAATCGTAGCGTCGTGTGCACACGTATCGCTAACTGGTACCATGAACGGTTCGGTAGTTCGCATGCGGTTGACAACAGCACGCAACCGTTGCAAGAAATGGTTTAGCGTTCGGTTTAGCGTTCGGTTTAGCGTTCGGTTTAGCGTTCGTTTTAGCGTTCAGATCGACAATTGAACTACTTTAACCCGGCATAGCGACTCGGGCAGTAGATTCCACATTCGCTGCCAATGCAGCGAAAACAGGATCGGCTTTCTCCCGCAAATCAGCGCCATCGCTAAATAGATCGCAGACCCCGTGGGGTAGTTGATCTTTCAATTTCTGCCAACGTTCTGATTCCATGGGGCGATCTTCAAGATCGCGGATAAAAACTGCTGCGACGGTATGGGGATTCTTTTTACAAATCTTCCGGTAGATCTCCGGGTCTTTCTCCCCTGAGTCTCCGATCAAGATGAAACGCCGTAACGGCAAATTATTGATCAAGCGTTGGATAGCGACCCGTTTGCCTTGACGTCGAATAATCACCTTCCTTAGCAACTGGTCACGCAGCCGAAAATTTCGCAAATGCATTGTGCCAACAGGAAATTGATGCACGAACTTCAACTCATCCAAGGACGTAAAAAGCTGCCATGGACTCGACGATACATAGTGAAAGCAAGTTCCCGCCTCGGCCCAACTGCGATAAGTGTCCGCCATTGCTTCGACTGATTCAAATTCCCGCAGGAAAGTGTTATTCAGCAGTTCGCGTCGGTTGGTGACGGCGGACTCTTTGATCGTATCGTCGATATCAGAGATAATACTAACACCGTTACTGGGAAGCAAATGGATCTCGCAGGATGAACTTGAGTCGCTTTCGCCGCCGACATCAACAATAACGTCGGCATCAATAACGTCGGCATCAACAACGTTCGCAACGAAGGGAATCGGATTAGAAGGGCCGTACTGTTCTTGCAGCGACTGGATCAGTTCGTTCTCGACGGTCAGCCACTCTTGAAACCGACCATTGCGTTTGGTCTTTCTTTTGAGGTCAATTCGGTGATTGCCCAATTGGATCGAGACTCTTTCTTTGGTATCGCATTCGGCCATGAATGGAGTAACGCGACTGAGGAACGTTTCGCATTCCAACTCTTCGGGTGAAGCCTGCATCACGCCGCCAAGCATCTTGATCAACATCTTCTGCCGGCGATTGAAGACGACTGGCCCATGCCACACGACCCCCGATACGTATATTTTCCATTGTCCGGTCGCCGAGCGTAGTCCGTAACCGGGATACGCTTTGATATGGACGGTCGGATTGTTGGCAGCGTTACTAATGTTGGCGTCGCATAAAACAAGTTGAGATTAGGGCCATTGGCAAAATGCAACCTTTGGTAAATCCAAGGGGCTGTTCAGTTTACCCGATTGAAGCAATACGTATACAACGAAAAAAGGCGACCCGAAAGTCGCCTCTGAATTTTTCAGTTTTGTGATGAGTATTGCAGGTCTAATCCCACCACCATTGGCTGTCTTGGAGATCATCAAAGGTGATACTGTCTTTGACTTCGTTGATCTTTCCTTGGGAATCTATTTTGACGACATCCGAATTTAGGGCCAGACGAGGCTGAATATTAACACCACCGCCGATTGGAGTCATGATGGCTCCACCCTTCACAACGACGTTGACAACAGGTTCAATTTTTGTAGGTGCGTTTAAATTTTCAACCGACGCGATTGATTCGTCCAAGAAAGTTTCCATCTTCCACTCAGCGTCTTCGTAAAGCCCCATCTTTTGTATGTAGGCCGCTCCGATTGAGAGGTCGATCAGGTTTCTCAGTTCCGCATACAAGGGGCGGACCTTCGCCAAACTATCGTAAGCTTTCGTGAAAGACGTTGTAAATTCCTGGCTGGCTTGGTTAGCCCCACCAGTGCGGCTACGTTGACCTTGAACCGAAACCGTCTCGTCTTCGCCCACCAGTTTGACTCCCGAACCAGACAGCTGCATCGCGTATTTGTCATCTGAAAGCGAGACACTGTCGTAGTCAGGCTGGAAATACCAACGCTGGAGCCGATTGCCCGATCGCAATGTGGCCGCTTTGATAAAACTGGTGATGTTGACCGGTGGTTGCTTTAGCCCAATGCCAATGAGTTTCATATTGTAATCCGCTTCGACCAAAACCTGAGCGAAGTGAGTCTTTGGTGACACACCAGTAATCGTAATGGTTTGCTGCCCAAGTGCCTCGCGAAATAAGTTGCCAATCTCGAATCGCTGGTTAAGGTTCACCGCACCAAGATTACGCTGAGCCTTAGCCATACGTTTGAGCCCTTCTTGAGTTGGATCAATCGATACAGCAATCAGCGGCGTTTTTTCTCCGCTGGGCGAAAAGGCGCGAAGGGCAACGATGAGGTCTTGCAGTTGCAAAGTTGCACTTCCCGTTTCCATTCCGACAATGTGATTTTCGGCTGTGCGAAAATATCCTTCAGCCGGACCCGCGATAACAATGTCCTGCGTTTCTGGGTAGTAGAAAACATGTGACAGGCGAGTCATACCGGCAAGGAACTGCATGTCTTCTGGAATCTTTTGACCAGACTCCAAAAGTGCTTTCACCTGCTGCTCAAGTCTTCTCAAAGAAACCTTACGGAGCTTGCTGGGTTTCTGCAAATCTTGATCTACCACATCGCGGGCGGCTTCTAAACGCTGCATCGTCAAACGACCAGAGGTATCAGTCATTGTCCGCGCTGACAGAACACCGTTGGCATCGATTTCAATACCGCCAGAACTTGCAGCGGTAAGAGTGTCGTTGTTTTCATTTCCACCACCGGCTTGAGCCCAGACAGGTTGCGCGATTAAGGCAATCGCCGCTAAAAGGCAGGCTGCGCAAATTTGATTAATGTGGGCACGCATTATGTCGTCTCTCCGTTAGTCGGCTGAATTGCTCGGTTTGGTGATTGGCCACCACTAGTTTATTTCGCTATTTTTGCCGTGGCAGTGCAGTCAAAATTGCTGCCGTGTTGGCGCTAGGGCAATAGGTATTTCCAGTGTAATAATAATCGCCGGTTTTGGATTGAGCAATAAAATTTGAGGTTTATGCCGTTTACTAAAGCAGTCCGCCGCACGTTCGGTCAAAAATGCCGCTTTTTAGGTTTATTCATCATCAACGCCGTCACTTAATGGGAAGCAATGGCCGTTGCGAAACTGACACTCACAAATTTATTGCCAAGTTCAGCGGAGCATAATCGCGCTAATTGGCTTCTTTTGCGGCCACCTCATTCAGCACACGGCGTAAGTGGAAGTGGTGCTTGCCCAATTTTCCGCCATAATTTCCTGCGCTGATCGAGACAATTCCTTCGCCAACAGCGGCGCGAATTCCGATTCGAATTGCTTTCGCGACGTGTTCGAAGTCAATTCCGTCGATCACAATCTCGTAGACGCATTGCGCCTCCGGGTGAACCAATGAATCGACACGACCTCTTAGGGTCGGGCAGAATTGATGCGAAGTGCTGGCAATCATCCCTTTATATTTTGACCCGACTTTGCTGCCACTGCGGACGACGCCCCCCGGGAAGGGCGTGATGACGCCGGGAAGCTCTGCGATCGCATCAACAGCTTTTTCGGCGGCTCTCAAACCGGATGACTGGTCGATCGACTGGATCAGAAAGTTCCCGCCGGCAACGCCTTTGCCAATGCCTAGACTGTCTTCGCAAAAAAATTCGCCATCCATCACAGGCACTCGCCAGAATCTGCGACCGCGCAGTAATTTACTCTTCTGGTATCCATCGCCGAAAAACCTGAGGTGGCTGCCAAGTGAGATGCGCTTCTGCGGATTGGCGACAGGGGGCGCGGCGTCTTTTTTGGCGGCTGAAACATCCAAGGAAAATTCTTCCTCGGTATATCCGTCGAACACCGCCGAGGTAGCGCAGGTCATCAAGCACTGTCCGGCGCGGTTGACGACGGCCTCTGCCAAACCATCAGTCGAAAATCCAAACGCTAATATCGAGGCCCCGATACGGCCATCGAACGTTTCATCAGGTGCGAGATATCTTTCCAGCCCGACTTCGGCGTCACATTGAATTACGGAACTACCGTTTCCCGAGAATTCGCGCACTCCCGCATCGAGCCACCGTCGATTCACGGCAGTAACGATCAGTCTTGTGTAGTGCATCGAGAAGCCTTCGGCAAAAGTATCTTCGATGGTGGTCTGATCGATATTCACGTTTTCGGTTGGATAAGGTCTTAAATGATTGGAAACTCAAACGGACGACCAGGCTCAGATAATCTCTTTGATCGTCGCTCTATATCGTCTTGCAAATAGCATGGTCGTCTTGCAAATAGCATGGCGAAACCAGCCCTCCATTGGAACGACTGACGGAAGCATTATGGAAGCCAATATGCACTAGGACTAGCCGTCCTTCAAAGTAGGAATTCCGAATTTCTAATTCTTGGGTTTTTTCGTCATCGAGGTTATCATTTTGCGATGAATTCGAACGCATCGCAACGCCGCCCTCTCCCCATTACCGCCGCCCAAGGCTGTGTACGGTGGTTTTTTCGTTTCTCGATGATTATCTTAGTGAAGGTCCGCATTCATCGTCTTGAAAATTTCCCTGAGGTTCCATCATCGGGCGGCCCACTGCTGATTTGCGCGAACCACCAAAGCAATCTTGATCCAATGCTGATGGGTGTGGTCTGCCCGTTTCCAATTAACTATCTGGCAAAGAAGTCGCTGTTTAATTTTGGACCCCTGCGTTGGTTTTTGACTTGGAACGACTCCATTCCTTTGGATCGCAACTCAGGAATTGCCGGAATTAAGCAAACGTTGAAACGATTGAAGCGGGGCGAATCGGTTCTCATCTTCCCTGAAGGATCACGGTCCCCTAATGGGGAACTACAACCAGTTAAGCAAGGGTTCTGCACACTTGCCAGACGCACACGTTCTCCTATTCTGTGTGCCGGCATCACGGGTAGCCGTGCCGCATGGCCGCCCGGAAAAGGCCCTCGTTTTGGAAACGTGCATGTCGAAATTGGAAAAGTGACGACTTTCGAAACATACCAACATTGGTCTGACGAAGAACTGGCAGCCGAAGTCGAAAAACAAATTGCCGACCTGATCACTGCGGCAGCTGCCCGCCGAAACAGACAGCTCGAAAGCTCAATCTAGCGATCAGGCGCAAACAGGCCAAGTTCCCAACGGGACCTATCTGTCGTTTCTTCGGTCTACGACTCTTTCTTCAATAATGGCTCTGACAGGTTCAGCGAATCCATAAACGTGTTCTGCAGCTCGAAGAACGAGTCGATCAATTCTTCTGGGGAAACATCTGCAGGCCCCGTTACCAAAATCTTATTCGGCTCAATGGTTATTGTCGTGCGAGTCCCAACGACACCGATTTTGCACCATGTTACATCTTTGTCGTAGTCAATTTCGACTTCTGCGCTTTCGGCATCTTCAACGCGGTCGATGATGTCTTCTAAATCGAGATCCACCTCCGACGCGACCTCAAGTTGGTTGAATTCAGATGCAAACACCTTGGCAAACTCAGCGCCCGTAATCGCGTCGGCGTCAACAATCTGGCGGATACATCGACGCACAAATAACTTCTTGTTGTCGTCCTCGATTGGCACTACAGAGACTTCATAGACGAAAGCTGGCGTCGTGATCACGCCAATGCCGTCAACCGGTCCGTCGGCCGTTAGTTCCTTGCGTTTGAAACTATAATTCGATCTCAGTTTGGCGAACGTCGATTGCAAGTTTTCGTCTAAGTGTTCAAACGCCAAATCGTTGAGATATTTCTGGCTGAGCGGAACTCCCTTTTTCGGACTGGAAGCCGTTTTCGAAATTCCTTTGAGATCTTTCAAAGCAATTCGTTGTTCAGCAAGCAATAGAATTTCAGGCGTGGCGGCGCGTGTCATGATCAGGGCAAAAAAAGAGGGACGACAAAAGTCAAAATTATCATGGTATTTTTGCTGATCGTAAAGCCGTGCAACGCGGCAGTGTTCAGAGGCAACGTCGTGATGAGATTCTCGTTTTAAAAATGAAAAATACTAGCCGTTTTGGCGATAGAGCTTGTTGATTAAGTCGGCTTTCGATTTTTAATGTGAGCCGTGTGAGCGCTAGCCCAATGGCACTTACTTTACCTCCAATCAGCCGCCACGCGATAGCGTCCGGTTCATTCGCGCTAACGAAAAACCGGGAGCTATCGCTCGGCGGCTGATGAGATTATCAAAAGTTTCGTCTAAAGTAAGTGCCATTTGGCGTTAGCCCCGGTTTTACGATGACGAAACCGAGGCTATCGCCTAAACGGTTCACTCAATCAACAAGCCCCTAGCCACGGTTCTCTCACTCAACGGCACCGTGGCTAACGCCAAAAAGGCTGATTTAATTAGAGAATGAATCGTTCTCGGCGTTGTGTTGCAAAGGCAATCTACGAATGAGCTCTAATTACGCACAAACGAAGTGCTGGAAAGACGACGGATCAACCGGCGAACCTCAAGTACGCTGATCGTCGACAAAAGACGGGATGCGGGAAGTCCTGTTTGCTGCATGATGTCATCAAACCCGGTCGGTTCGCTTCGAATCGCTTGCAGGATCGACCTTTCTTGATCGCTCAGTTTTAATTCAGCGGGATGCTTGATGGTTTCGCCCGCTTCTCCCGAAACCGCATCGCGGGGGACCGGGCAAACCAGTGGCCCCAGTTGTTCCAAAACATCATCCACCGACCGAACCAATGTCGCACCGTCGCGAATCAATTGGTGGCAACCACGAGAATTTTTACTGTCGATGCGCCCTGGCACTGCGAAGACTTCGCGCCCTTGTTCCATCGCCAACCGCGCCGAGATCGCCGCACCGCTACGATCGCCGGCTTCAATGACAATCACTCCCAAAGATAAACCGGTCACGATTCGATTGCGGCGTGGAAAGCAACCCGACTGTGGCGACTGCTGCGGAAGTGCTTCAGTGATCACGGCACCGCTGGTGGCAATCTCGTCCGCCAACTTCTGGTGCTCCGGCGGATACATCTTCAGCAGCCCGCCTCCCAAGACGGCAATGGTGCGTCCATTGGCGGCAAGCGCAGCTTTGTGTGCTTGGGCATCGATGCCACGGGCAAGTCCCGAAATAATCGTGAACCCCGCCATGCTCAAGCCATGAGCCAATCGCCGAGCCACCGTATCGCCGTAGTTGGAAGAATGGCGAGTGCCCACGATAGCGATCGCCAATTGATCAACGGGTTCAATCGTTCCTTGATGAAACAAAATATTGGGCGGGTCGTAGATTTCAGCCAACATTTTCGGGTACGACGCACTACCGCGATCCAAAATTGAAATCTCTTTGGCTCTGCAAACTTCCAGCACGCTCGCGACGTCTGTCTGGGCATCGGCGTTAACAATGCTTTGCATCAGCTTCGTCCCAACGCCGGGCACATCACGCAATTGCTGCGGCGTCGCGGAGAGCACTTTTTCAGCCGAGTCAAACCGCTGAATCAATTCACCATAAACACGTGGCCCGATACCTTGAACCAATTGAAGTTTGAGCGAAGCTTCGATTGACTTTTTACGGGAAGATGATTTCGCAGCGGCAATTGGCTGGTCTGTCACGGCGTCACCCCTGGGTAAGTAGTTTGTCGAAGCAAAAAAATTTAGGTTGGGAACATCAGCCGTTTGGGCGCTAGCCTAATGGCACTTACTTTAGCTTGATGCAACGCATTTGCGCATCAGCCGCCACGCGATAGCGTCCGGTTTTTAGCGCGTAGGAC
>Ga0209831_1002886_pt1 | contig 14616 bp, 12 predicted proteins | sample Maine_Asex4_meta_FD_187451 | JGI IMG/M metagenome (GOLD analysis project Ga0209831, IMG submission 187451) | Marine algal microbial communities from Maine, USA - Maine_Asex4_metaG (SPAdes) (version 2) | ecosystem: Host-associated > Algae > Red algae > Unclassified | place: Maine, USA | collected...
GCGCGCACCGTCGCTGCTGTCGCCCACACGCCCGCCGCCGTTGACCGCGCCACGATCGCCATCGCCGTGGCCGCGGCCACCACCACGGACAAAGACGGCGCTATCCTTGTCTCGGCCGCCTGCGGGGACGCGGGGGGGGGCCATGCCGGGCGCTGGGATGCGATGGCGTCGGGCGACCTGCAGCTGTATCCCTGCAATGGCGGTGCAGTGGGGGGGGGCAGCCGGGTTCTCGGCTGTACGTGCCGCCCGTGCCACCGTCGGCGCCTCCGCCATGGCCTCCGCCCCTGCTGCTGTGGCGCCTGGCAGTCACCACTGCGGCCGCTGCAGCGGCGAACACTGCCATTCACTTGGCCAGCTCCTTCTCTTTACTGTCGCTTCCCGCTGCTGCCCCCGCCTTAGCGGCCGGCGGCGAGGGCCGCGCTTGCGTTTTTTGGCTGGCGGCGCCCCCATGCGGTGGCCGCGGTCGGGAAGCTCCCCGCTTACATTCATGCCCCACCTTTGCCGGCAGTCTGTGTAATTATCCTGTCGGTCAGCGTGGGTAGTCTCTACCGTTGTCCGCTGCATCATTGGTCGCCGTTAGGCAATTGCCGCGACTGGCTCTTCCCATGGTGCATCTGCATCTTTTTCCGATGAGCTATAGGTCTTGTCCGCTTCTTTTCTTGATGCCTGTTCTCTGTGACACTAAAAACACACCTGGGTCATCCCGTCGTGCAGGCTGAAAACATGAAGCAAGGAACTCGACGCGGCCTAGGTCCCTCTGAGTGATCGAGGAACTCGACGTGGCCTAGGTCCCTCTGAGTGATCGTCCTACCTACGGTGGCGACAGGATGCATATGAGCGATGGCAAACTACGTCGTGTATGACATGCGTACAACTCCTAGCCCCGAAGGGTCAACCAGAGACATCAGAATAGTACAGAACACAAGGGAAGAGGGCAAGAAAAGGAAAAAAAAAAAAAGTGATAGGAAATCAGCGAGTACTCAACGCGCTACAACTCATGTTCATCGGCTGAGGCTTCGCCGCCAGAGTAGAAGACACACTCCGAGTCCGAGGACGCTTGCCCAAGCACGTTTCCGCGCACATCAACCGCGCTGCCGGCGACACCATGATTGAGCTTGGCGGGTTCCTCGGCGACAAGTGGATCATCCCGGGCGGCAAAGAAAACCCCGAGGCCCCTAAGAGCGTCGAGTAGTGAGGAGCAGACTGCTGGTTGTCCAGATACGACACCATTAGCGACGAGTTGATCGGTCCCGCTGGCAGCGAGATCACCGCAACCGGCGCCGGGGTCTTGACGACCATCCCGCCTGTCCACGCCCTTGCCGCGACGCCGTTGCTCCCGACGCTCATGGTAGGCATGTTCGGCGACGTGCTGCCCGACTCCTTCTCCTGCGCCTTGCCCTTCCCGTCGGGGCTCAACACCCCCACCGTCAACTGGTCCTGAGGCGCCTTGTACACCCGCAGCCGCGTCCGCGGCAACGAAATCGTGTGCATCAGCTGCAGGTGCTCGTCGCCCAGCGACGTCGTCAACAGCCCGAGCAGCGGCAATACCAGCGGCGGAGCCTAGCTCTGCACAAATTACCTCGGCTGCAGCACGCGAGCTCCGTTGGCCAATTTCCGCCGCCTCGACGAGCACGGATTGTTGAACGGCGGCTTCGATTGTCGCTTGTATGGGAGCGAGAGCGGCGACTTCGCCCGCCGCTGCGGCAGCGGCGTGACTTGCGGCCCCGTCAGCATCGTTGTCGGTGGCAACTTCAGCAAGATGAAAGGCAGCTTGCACAGCCGCTAGCCCGGCGGCTCTGCCAAACACATGGCCGGCCGCTTGGGCGGCGGCTAGACCTGCTCTCTGCGCCGCCGCATCGACAGCATCAAGTACAACCGCTGGTAGTGCGTCGGCGACGGCAGCGTGTACCGGGTGACAACGAGCGACCTCACCGGCAGCTGCAGCGTGTCCAGCTTGCACACCACCACTTCCGCCTTGACTGTCGTCACCGTCACCGCCGTCGTCAACACCGCCATCAGCTGGAGCAGCGGCAGCAGCAGAAGCAGCTTTCTGCTGCAGGTTGGCTGCGCACATACAGCGCCGTCGGTCGCAGTAATCCTGCACGCGCGAGTGGAAGAATGCGCATATGCGCCTGTGGGTTGTCTCCTTGCCGAGCTCCCGCCGCATGTTCACGCGCAGGTTGATGGTCGCCGCCAAAAGCCGCATCTGGATGATGAAGTGGTCCTGCCGAAGGTGGGCAAGATGCGTCTTGTACGCCTCGTTTATCGAGTGCCGGCTCTCGCCGCAAGCCGTACTGTGTCGCACAGAGCGTGACGTGTAGGACTCCGCGTCGAAGATGCGAGAGCACCCGTGCTGGTGCTTCACATAATGTGGCCAGTCCAGACCAGGGGTTGTCAGGATATGGGTTTTGGGCCGTAATAGGATACGGATACACGCCGATCCTTCGTATCTGATGACGGATACAGTCTTTCTCCATTCCTGTAGCTTCCTTTACTATGCACCCCTACATAGTAACGAGACATCATTGCACTGACAGGAAGGCCGAATCTGCCATCTTCTGCACGAAAAAACAGGGCTTCTTGAGGGTTTGTCAGGCGACGAAAAGGGTGGATAGCATTCGAGAAAGACTGTAACTGCCTCGGCTGAGATCCGGATCAGGATATCTGCCTCCGGATTCGGATATTTGAGTAGATTATATTCGTATCCGGATACGATTATTGGATCCGAATATAATCCCCCAAGTCCGACGGACAGCTCAATTAGAGCCCAAAAAGAACGCCATCCAGCCGTTATTCGAGTGCTAAAAGGACGTTAGTACGACTTGAAATCCACATGTGATTTCAACAACCCAATGGGCCCCGTCGAGGCGGTTCCACGCCGTTTGTGTAAATGGACGTCAGAATGACCGTTCTGAATCTCTGGTTACACTCTGACAACAGCACAATCGGGTCAAGTCGCTTGATGGAACGGTTCCACCCGTGTCGGGCTGCATCGCCGATTGTCGCTGCCAAATGTTCGGACATTAATCCCCCGATCGTCGGCACGCGAAAAGAGAGGTCGACTGTGTTCAACCAGACTTCTCCAGGCGCGGAAAGTCTCATAACCGTATATATCCCTGTATCTTGACTCTCATATCTGGGATACGGGTCCGATATAATCTCGCAATTTCTGTCGGACAGGATAAATATATCCTCTCCTCCTTTTCTCATAAAGCATTTTGAATATGCGTCGCCGGCTCGTATCCGAAGTGGATACGCATATAATGCAGGGATATAATCCCCAGGGACATATCCATGACAACCCCTGGTTCAGACTGCACGCCATGCAGGACTCGTTGACAAGGCAGGGCACGCGGCACGCCACGTTGGGCGCCAGCTGGCAGGCCATGTAAAAAAAAAACGACCTTGGGGAGGAGGGGGAAGCGCTGAACGAGCGATGCAAGCACGTGGGATGGCGACTCGACCTTGTCAAGGAAGTCATAGCCGATCAGCAGACCGCAAGGGCAAAGGAAGTTCTCAATGCCAGGCATAAATGTTTCGGACGTCAGCCGCTTGTGACGGCAGTCGTCCTCGCCGAGTTCCTTGGCCGCCAAGGCGCGGAGCGTCTCCCTGTCGGCGCCAACCTTGGCAGCCCGAGACGCGTTGACCGCATCGGTCTTGCCGTCCGTGATGTAGGGGCGCACGGGCTCCCGGTCTGGCCACACCTGACCACTGCGCACAAAAGCCTCCCAGACGAACTCCTTGCCCGTGTGTTGATGCCCCTCGGGGACAACAATGTCTTGGGGTACCCCGAGGTTCTGCAGGAGCGTCTTCGGACTCCCCGGCGGGCCCGGCGCCGCCGTCACGTGGTCACTGCTCACCGTCTCAGGGTACCCGTCGATGTCCAACGAGAACGTGCCCTCCCCGCGGGACAACACCTTGTACGGCCCGGCCGCGCGGGTCCCGAGCTTATACTTGGTCCGCGTGTGGCCATCGACGAACACCCGGTCCCCCAAGTGGACGTCCTTGTTGACCGGTCGTACGCGGGCGTCGTAGTTCCTCTTGTACCGCCGCTGTGCCAGCGTGAGGGAATTCCGCACCTCGTGGATTAGGTTCCGCAGCCGCGCTCGGATGCCCTCGCGGACGGCTCGTGGGCTGCCGTCCATCTCCTCGGGTGCCGGGGAGCCGACGAGGCGTTCCACGGAGAGACTCCGTACACGTTCGGGGGTGACGAACTCGAGGGGTGCCACCCCGGTGCTCTGCTGCGGTCGACTGTTGTAGGCCAACGTCAGCATCGACACAAGCTCGTCCCATCGGTCTTGGTGGTCCTCGACGCACGTCCGCAGCTGCCTCACGATGGTCCGGTTATACCGTTCCACTTGGCCATTCGTCTGCGGGTGGTACGTCGAGGAGTACTGGTTGGAGATGCCGAGGAGCGAGCAAACCCCTTGGAAGAACGTGGAGCGGAACTGGGGGCAATTGTCCGAAAACACCGTCGCCAGGGGTCCGTACGCCGCCACTCAGTGGTCCAAGAAGGCTGCCGCGATGGTTTCCGCGTCTATCCGCTGAAGGGGGATGGCCCGCGTCATCTTGGAGAAACGATCCACGATGACCAACAGATGTTCGTTTCCCGCCGCCGTCCGGGGAATGGGGCCGAGCAGGTCCATGCACAGATCCCTCAGCGGTTCCGTCGGGGGGAAGGTCTTGAGGTAGTTTGTCTTGCGTCGCGTGCCGACGCGGTTCCTCGCGCACTGCGAGCAGTTGGCCACGAAGGCGTAGACGTCCACCAACATTGATTCCCAATAAACCACTGTCGCATCGACGTGTACATCTTGTTCGCTCCTGGGTGCCCGGCTTGCGGAGGGTAGTGCTCCCGCATAATCACCCCGTAGCGCATGTGAGTCGGCACGTAGACTTGCGCGGCCCCATCCAACGGCGCCGTCCGCACGAGCAGGCCATTCGGGTCCTCGTGAAACCGCGACTTGTCGTTGCCGTTCATCGCCGCGCGGACCTCCTTGCACCGTCCGTCCTCGAGGAGCTGTGCGAGCGTCAGGGGGCCTAGGAGTCCCCCCTTGGTCTCCGGTGGAAACTGCCACGCGGCCGACGAGTTGGGCAACGCCAGACAGGGTACCGCGTCGGGTATCGCCCCCTCGTCTCCCGCGGGTGTTGAGATGCGTGACATCATGTCCGCCGCGTGGTGTGACGCCCCGGGCCGCGTCTGTACCACGTAGTCGAACTCCGCCAGCCGCAACTGCCACCTCGCCAGCCTCTTGTGGGCCCCGTCCATGTGCGGCATCCACTTGAGCGCCGCGTGGTCCGTGCGTACCGTGAAGCGGGTCCCTTCGACGTAGGGGCGGAGAAGGAGGGACGCCCACACCACCGCGAGGCACTCCCGCTCCGTCGTGCTGTAATTTAGCTCCGCCGCGTTGAGGGAGCCGCTCCAATAGCCCACGAGCCGCGTGAATTGGTCGGGTTGCTCTTGTACAAGGACCGCGCCGACCTGCCCCGCACTTGCGTCCGTGTCCAACGTGTAGGTCCCTTGTCGCCGCGGTAGGGCGAGGATAGGGGCCTCCGTGAGTCGCCTCTTGAGTTCTTCGAATGCCCCCAGGGCCTCGTCGGACAGCGTCCCCCACCGGTCGGGCCTCTTGGAACTCGTCATGGCGGCCAACGGCCGCGCCACGTGGGCGTAGTCCTTGACGAACCTCCGATACACGTTACACATCCCGAGGAATCTACGTAGGTCCTTCTTGCACCGCGAGGGAGACGCCTCCTTGAGTCCGCGGATGTTCTTGTCTTGTACCTTCAGCTCCCCCCGGCTCACGATATGGCCCAAGTAATCCACCTCCTCGTGGAGCAAGTGGCACTTCTTGTCCTTCAGGGAGACACTTGCGCCGCGCAGCGCCGTAAAGACCTTCCGGAGGTGTTTCACGTGTTCCCCTGCCGACTGCGAGAAGAAGATGATGTCGTCGAGGTACACAAGGCTGCTTTTCCACTTGAGTCCCCCGAGGAGCATGTGGATGGCCCGTTGAAAGGTCGCCGGGGCGTTAAACAGACTGAAGGGAAGGCGGATGTAGCGATAGGCCCCCTCGTGGCAAGCGAAGGTCGTCTTGTCCCGGTCCTCGTCCGCTACGGGGATCTGCCAAAATCCCGAGTTGCAGTCGAGCGTCGAAAACACCTTGGCGTCCCCGAGGAAGCCAATACAATCGTCCATACGTGGCAACGGGTACACATCCCGCACCGTTACCTCCTTAAGTCGGCGGTAATCCGCGCAGAACCGCATCGTTCCGTCGGGATTTGGGACCAAAACGACCGGGAAGGCCCACTCGGCTCTCGAGGGCTCGATTGTCCCGAGGTCCTGTTGGCGTTGCACCTCCTTGGCGATGATGTCCCTGGACGCGTGGCTCGCCCGATAGGGTTGGGCCCGCCGTGGCCGTACCCCGGGGGTCACCTCGATCCGGTGCGGGGTGACGTCGACCTTGCCGAGCTGTCCCGCCAATAGCGCCTTGTATTCCTCGAGGAGGTCATCCACGGCACCGCGGAGCGTACCGGGGGCACCCTCTCAGTGGACCTCCGGCTTGGGACACATCTTGTCCGGCGAGTTGTTTGGAGGTTGTCCCTCGTCGATCCCTTTTTCGGCTTGCCGCCCCGTCTTGACCTCCTCGTCGGGCTTGTCACAGGGGCCCGCCCCCATCGTTAGGAATGCCCTCGGTTCCTCCTCCTCCTCGACGACGTGCAGCGGTCCATTGTAGGCCGTCGCGCTTCCGATGACGTACCCCTTCGTTAGGTGCACCGGCACGTCCCCGATGTTCGTCAGGTAGAGGCACCGCGGGGTATTCGGGGAGAACTCCGCGACGGCGTTGTGCAACAGTACCTTCCGTCGGCTCATTTTGACGGGGCGTTCCCGTACGAGGTGGACCCCCTTGACGTTGCAGCACACATGGACCGCCTGGATGCACCGCGGGCCCACGGTTACCCCTTGCCGAAGCCGGATAGCCCCAGCTTGGGCCTTCGGCATGTTTCCTCGGCGTGGGGGCGCGGGCCGCGTGTTCCCCGTCGAGCTCCGCATCGCCAACGTGGACGTGCCGTCGTACCACTTGATCGTATGCGTCTTGGGGGAGATCGTGTCCACGTAGTTGCGCTGGAAGTCCCACCCGAGGATGAGCGGTACCGACAGTGCCTTGACCACGAGGAACTCATACTCCATAGCGGCACCCCTGACGTAGATCGTCAGCGACACCTCCGCGTTCACCTTGAGCAGCTGCCCCGAGGCGTCACTCACTTGCGTCCGGGGCGGCGCCAGCGATTCATACTCGGTCCACCCTTCGGGCAACACATCCGCGCGGATCACACTTGGCCCGGCGCCAGTGTCGACCACCGCCCTCGTGCGGACGAAGGTCCTCCACGGCGCTAACTGGTACGACGCGCGAATCTCAAAATTCTCTTTCCGTAACAGCAACAGCGTCGCCTTGAACCGCGGGCGGTATCGCCCACGACGGCAGTGTCAGCGGGCCGGGACAGGCCACGTCGCGGTGACCCCCGGGAAGGCAAACGTGACGTGGCGGGGGGCGACCGGGGAGTTGGGGCGGACAGGCGGGATAGGGGGGGACGACGATGCCACCCCCCCTAGGCGTTTTCCGCCCCGCGGCGCCCCGTGGCCGGGGGTGCCACGGGCGGAACGTCCCCCCCTTCCGTCCTCGTAGACTCCGCGCCGCCCAACAGATCGTCCCATACCAGGGCCACGACGGAGGTGCGATCAGCGACGGCGCCCGCCCCCGCGTTTCTCTGTCGAAGGAAGGTGCTCCGAGCGGCTTTCACGAGGTCCCGCTGTTTGTCCGTCAGAATCTTGCAATCAGAGACCCAGTGTCCGCGTGTCCAACACATATAGCACAGCGGGGGACCCGTCGGGGCCTCCTGCCGAGCGTAGGGCGCTCCTCCGGCCGTGCGGAACCCCGGGGTACCCGACGGCAGCACCGCGCCCGTGTCATACGTCGCGGTGTTGTCCTCCTCCCACGGGGAGTGGAGTTGGTTGACCGAGAGGCCTCGGGGCCCCGTCGACGTCTGCCACTTCCGCAATGATCCCCCGGGTGACCTCCGGCTGGCCAACGCCATGACGTCCTTGGCGGCCCGATACTTCCCCGCACCGTAGGTCGACAACTGCTGGTAGCTTTGTTTCGCCGTGTTGTACACGAATGCATCCGTCCGTAGGTTCTCCGGTAGGCCTTGGATCAGCTGTTGATTTATCGTCCCCTCGGAGTGGATGTTGCCGCAAAGTTCCGCGAGGCTCCGTAGACGTGCCGCGAAGGCGTCCGCCCCTTCGTTGTCCACCAGCGCCGCCCAGCTAAACTTGTCCTGCGCCAGCCCCGAAGCGTGCGGCTCCGTGTAGGTCGACAACAGCCAATTGACCGCCGCGGGAAAATATCCCAGAGAGCCCTGTCCGCCCGCGATATCCGACCCCGGTAGGTTCCGAGTGAACCGCGTCTCAGCGTCGCCCGCGAGGAAGTTGGGAATCAGGTACAAACCCATTCCCTCGGACACGTCGTTGTCATTGCAGGCCTTGACGAACTTCCGCAGCCACGAGAAGACCTTGAGGGGTTCCTTCCCGTTGGTCACTAAGGTACCTCCGAAGGAGAACTTCATATTCTTGGCCGTCCGTCCTATCTTGCGAGCCTGCGACCGGATGTACCCCTTGGGCCCGCCAATGTTGGGGACATGGACGTCCGTGTAGTCGGTCCCTGGGAGTAGGGGGACCGACATGCCCGGCACTACCCCACACGTGACTGGGGTGGAGTAAGTGCCGACTCGCACCGTAAGAGTCACGGTGCCCGTGATGGGAAGGAGTCCCCCATTCACGTCAAATAACTGGGCGGTCGCCGCGTCTAAGGGCGCCACCTCCATCTCCGGGGGGAGTAGCGCTTCCCGTACAAAGGAGACACACTACCCCGTGTCTACTATGACGCGGAGGGCTAGCTCAAGCCCCGCGTCCAGCCAGACGCGACTGGCCACCTGGTAGTTGGACCCCTTCAGGATGGCCACCACGTTCTGGCCGCCTACCCCCTTCGGGAGGGGTGCGTCCCGAGGGCGGATCCCCTTGGGTCGGGATAGGATGCGTACTGGCATCTTATGCACGTCCCGGGTTGGGTCCACCGGTTGCCGCGGGGAGGGCCCAACACCGGTGGTTATTCGTTTCCCTTCTCGGACTCAGAGGATGTGGCGGGTCCGCACTCGGGCTCGGTCTGCGGTTCCCGCTTCTCAAGCGGCGTCGACTCCTCGCCGCTTGAGCTGAAATCCTTGTTGAAAGTGGCAGCGGCTACTCGCCGGCCAGCTGACTAGGTATCACGGGAGCCCGAGGATGTCAGGAAAGGGGACCACCGACTGACTATGGCCAGTCGGTCGCGCAGGCGTGCGTCCAAGTCGGGGCACACCTCGGCCCAATGACCCACCTTGCCACAATGCCAGCAACGGTATTCTTTCGCCCAGGGTTCGGGTCGGGAAGGCTCCTCCCTCGGTCGGGATCGGTAGCGCGGGTTTTCGCCGCTCCCTGGAGGCGAGCCGGCCGTGGCTTTGGGTCGGGACCCATCGTACCGGAAGCCCGGATTCGGGGCACCCACGGCCCCAACAGTCCGGACAGGGGCGTCCCGATGTTGGTAACCCCGCGTTCTGCCGGTGAACCGAAGAAGGGCGGCCGCACGGGCTTGCCGCCGCAGCCGGGCCTCCTTTGTAACCGCTTCTCGCTCCTTTGTCCTCTCCTTGAGCTGCTCAGGCGTCCGAGTCGGGCGGCGGCGCCGCTGCCCCCCGTCGCGACCGCGACGAACGCTGGAAGGGCGGCTCCGGCCGCCGTGCCGACGTGCGGGACGACCGCCTGTGGTCGGCGGCCGGTCCGAGCGATGGCCGCGGCTATATGGCCGCCGGCCGTGACGCGCCCGCGTAGCCCTCCGACGGCGGCCAGGGCCGCGATGGCGGCGCTAGCGGCGGGTGCTACGGGCGGTCCGAGTACCGCCCCGCCGGCGACGCCGCGGCGCCCGCCGGTCCGCGCCCCGCGCGCTGAGATGCCGTCCCCGCCAACGACGGTCCCGCCATGGCGCCGATGGAGCTGGAGGTTGCCGGCCCCGTCGTTACCCCCGTTCCGGGGCAACCGGACGTCGCCTGCGATTGGTGGTTGTCCGCGTCGTAGACGCCCCCTACCCCGGTGACGGCCACGGAGTGGCGGGACTCGCTGACGTCCGGGCAGGTCGTCGCCTTGTTCGGGTACGACCCGTCCGTCAACTGGTCCGACGTGGGGCCCTGCGAGATCACCGCCGCCATTTTCGAGTACGCCCGCATCGGGCTCGCCGCCGATTTCGCCCCCTGCCTGGAGTCCCCGCAGCCGCGGGCGAAGCGGTTCCACGCCGCCCTGCGGCGCGTCCTACACAAGGCGGGCCGCCCCGTTCACGTATGGGAGTATCGTCGTCACGACTAAGGGCATCGCCCTGGCCCCGGAGGTGTGGCGCTTAGTCCGACGGCGTGAGGTCGTCGGCCGCCATAGAATAAAGCCGTGGGCGTGCGCTTCGTGGCCCCGCCATTCCTTTCCCGCTGGTGCGCATTCCCCCCCCTCGCGATCGCTTCAAGGCCCGAAAACCCTAAAAAAATCCACCCCACCCCCCCCGCCGCGCCCGGCTGCCGCGACGACCCAAGGGGTCAGGAACGGGGGCGGCGCCGCGGCGCCGCCCGTGGCGGCGCCGCCGTCGGAAGCCGCGTCTTGCGGGACCGCCGGAGGCGGGTCGGCGGACGTGTGGGGCAGCCCCGAGCGCGCGGCGCGGCGCAGGTACACGCGCAGCGTCTCGTGCGCGGCGTCCGCGGCGTCCCTTCAGGTGGGCTGGGGGTATCCGGTCCAGTAGACTTGGACCCGAAGGGTGCCGTCGGGCAGCGTCGCGTGGTCCGCGATGCGGTCCACGGCGTACCGCTGGCCTTCGGCCTCCGACCCATGAAAGAAGCGCGCGCGCCGCAACGCGGGGTGTTGGGCAGGGGTGTCGGCGGCCGTGCCCGAGGCGCGGACGACGTGCGCGACGTTCTCACGGCGGTGCTCCCCGTCCACGTCCTGGAGGACCGTCGGGCCGTCCGTGGAGACCAGGCGATACGGTCCGCGTGCGACGTGTGTCAACGTGCCGCCGGCACCCTCCTCTCTGGCGTGGTCGCGCAGACACGCGCAGCCCTCCACGGTGAGATTCTCCGCGCGCAGCGCGAGGCGCTTGTTGTGGTCGCGCTTGTTGCGCCCCTGCGTCTCCTTGAGCGTTGACCGCATCTGCGAAATGAGCTGCACAAGGCGGGTTAGGAGGGCTGCTTGGGCCCGCTTCTCGGCGGCGGTGCCGTGCTGCGCCGTAATGGGGTACGCCCTGGACTTGGGGATGTCCTTAGATGCCCAGCTGGATACCCCCATGGGGTTGACCAGTGCCAGCGGGGCAACCCCAGTGCTACGGTGGGGGCAGCTGTTGTACACCAGCGTCAGGGCCCCAAGGAGTTGGTCCCAGGACAGCGGATGCTCCGCCTCTCAGTGGTTTAGGATCGTATGCATAGTGCGGTTGAACCGCTCCGTCTGCCCGTTCGTCTGTGGGTGTGACGGTGACGTCACCTTAGGCTCGATGGAGAGCAGGTTGCAAACCTGGCCCCAGAAGTGGCTGTTGAACTGGGGTCCCCCGTCCGAGAGAAGCTGGTCCGGCGGACCATAAGCGCTTACCCAGTAGTCCAGGACGACCGAGGCGCCGTCCACGGCCGACGTGCCGTCCATTGGGATGGCGCGCACCAGCTTGGTGAACCGGTCGGTGATCACCAGGATGAACCGGTGGCCGGCAGCCGTCCGCTCGAGGGGCCTGTAGAGGTCCACAGTAATGTCCTGGAAGGGCACGGTGGCAAGGAACAGAGTGAGGGGCGAGCGCCGCGCCAGAGGGCGCACGCGCTGCCGGGCACAGCTGTCGCATTTCCTCACGTAGGAGACGACGTCGGCCGCCATCCCAACCCAGTAGTTGTACCGCCGCATCGCCGCATACATGCGGGACTCCCCGGGGTGCCCGGCGAGGGTCGCGTCGTGCTCCAGGTGGAGGACCTGCTCCTGCAAGGAGGTCGAAACCACCACCTGGTGGGCGCCATCGGGCGCCGCGCGTCGCCGGAGGACCCCATCGGGGTCCTCGAAGAACGAAATGCGCCGCCCGTCGTTCACGGCCTTCACGATCTCCTTGCAGCACCCGTCGCCCGCTTGGGCCGAGAGCACCGCGTCGAGGTTAATGCCACGGACCGTAGGGCCGCCAACGTAGTTGGCGGCGTCGAGCCCCCGGACCGTGTTGGCCCGCACGGCAAAGACGGGGACCGCGTCGTCGAACGCGGTCTCGTCTCAGGCCCCGGACTCCAGGCGGGAGATGCTGCCGGCCATGTAGTGCGTCATCCCCGGCTTGTAGGCGACGTCGAACTCCAACTCGCTTGGGCAAAGGCGTCAGCGTGCCAGGCGGGGATTCCCCGAACTTTCGATGTTGAGGATCCACCGCAGGAAGTCGTAGTCCGTGCGCACGTGGAAACGGTCACCCTCGAGGTAGCGGCGGAGCTTGAGCGACGCCCAGACGACTGCCAGGCACTCATTCTCCGTGCCCCCGTAGGGGAGCTCGTTCGTTGCCACCCGCCGGCTGATATACGCGACCGGCTGAAGCTTGCCGTCGTCTTGCTCTTGCAGCAGGGCGGCGCCCACTTGCGTCCCGCAGTCGTCCACTTCGAGGACGTACTTCCGCCCGCGCCGCGGGAGTGCGAGGACCGGCGGGGTCTTGAGGGCCTCCTTGAGCCGGTCGAACGCCTGCTGCTGCAATGGCGTGGCGGGGGGCACTAGGACAGGGGCCGTGGACCCCCTGAGTTCCGTCAATGGCGCCGCCATCCGTGCGAAGTTCGGCACGAACCGGCGGAAGACGTTGCATATCCCCACGAAACTCCGTACTTGCGTGCGGGTCGTGGGGAAGCGCGCCTCGCGTAGGGCGCGCGTGTGCGCGTCCATCACGGCGAGCCGGCCCGGCTTGATTTCGTGCCCGAGGTATGCCACGGTCTTACGAAAGAACCGGCACTTGGGCAGGCGAAGTGTCATTTCCGCGTCGCGAAGAAGGCGCAGAAATCGGTCGACGAGGCCGACGTGTTCCCTCTCCGTCTTGGAGTACACGATGACATCGTCGAGGTAGATGAAGCAGCTTTGCCACTTCACCCCGGAGAGGATGATGTCCAGCGCCCGCTGGATCGTCGCCGGGGCGTTTGTTAGGCCGAACGGCATCCGTTTGTACTGGTACGCGCCCTCGTGGCACACGAAAGCCGTCTCCTCCCGATCTTCGGGCGCGCTGGCAAACTGCCAGTAGCCGGCGATGCAATCCAACGTCGAGAAGATGGTCGCCTCGCCGAGGCTGTCGATGCACTCGTCCATCCTGGGCAGCGGGTACAAGTCCTTCTTGGTGACGACGTTCAGCAGTCGATAATCGACGCAGAAGCGGAGGGTGCCACCCTTCTTGGGGACGAGCACGACCGGGAAGCCCCATTCCGACGACGTCGGTTCGATGACGTCCGCCTCCAGCTGTCGCATGACCTCGGCCGTCTCGGCTTCCTGTTGAGGCAGCCTCCCAAGCCCGCTCTGGTGAGTAGGAGTTACCACGGACTGCCTGGCTAGTTCCAGGAGTACTTATGCGGTCATTCACTTGTTTGGCTGTGCCATTGTCATGCATTGCTGTATGTGTGTGATGTAATTCCTTGCACTTGTATATTGAGGGCAGCTCCTTCTGGAGCTGAGCTAGGGGAGATTCTTGTGGGGTCATCGAGGGGCGTCGCGACTTGTGGGGTGGTGAGAGCATGTACCTTCCAAGAGAGGGAGCACTGCGCTAGCGGGGGAGTGCGCCGGCAGAACGTGGCGAGAGAGGCATACGGAGGGTTTGAGAGCCTGCTAGCCTCGCGCCTCAGACCGCTCTCGAGTACAGCAACGCATCCACCCAACTGCCGCTCACTTCACGGGTTATGGGCCCAGCTGTCGCTGGTGGTAACCGTCGTCTTCCCTGCGGTCGCTGGTGAGACGACGTCCCTGGGATCGCGGTGTGTTCCGGCGTCGGGCGGGCGTGTTCTGCTCCCTACGTCGTTAGTGTGGCGCTGTGCGACGCCGAGGTTGTCAACATGGCAGACCACGGCCGCTAAGGCGGCCCGCGGTTTGCGCGGCTGGATGACGACTACAAGGTGTGGGCAGCGTATCAGCGTGCGCAGATCAAGAAGGAAAAGCTCTTGGCGGCGGTCGTGACGGACCGACCGGCATCTTTGTCCGACGACAAGAAGTCCGACCCGGTGGTCGAAGCGTGGGACGCCATGAACGAGGCGGCGCTGGCGACCACTCAGATGTCGGTCAAGCCTGTGCACATCAACACGGTCACGTCGGTGAACACGGCCAAAGAGGCGTGGGACGCGCTCAAGGTCATGTTCCAGGCGCGAGACAACGCGCAGCTGCTGCGGCTCATGGACGAGCTGAGCAGCCTCAAAAAGGGCGGCGACGAGAACATCATCAAGTTTGCGTCGCGCGCCAAGATGCTCCGGGACGAGCTCGCCATGCTCGGAAACCCGGTGGACGACAACACGCTTGCGCTGCGTGTCCTGGCAGGGCTCCCG
>Ga0209831_1002896_pt1 | contig 14576 bp, 14 predicted proteins | sample Maine_Asex4_meta_FD_187451 | JGI IMG/M metagenome (GOLD analysis project Ga0209831, IMG submission 187451) | Marine algal microbial communities from Maine, USA - Maine_Asex4_metaG (SPAdes) (version 2) | ecosystem: Host-associated > Algae > Red algae > Unclassified | place: Maine, USA | collected...
GAGGCGGGGACGGCCCCCACGGCCGTGCCAGTGGCGGCGCCAACGGTGCGGGTAGAGGCGCTGGGTGTGGTGGCAGACGGGGCGCACGACGCAGCTGCTGCGTCGGCAAGCGGTGACCTGGCGACGAGTAACGTCGGCCAGATGGCTGCTGCCAGCCCCGCGCCAGCCGTGGGACGCAGCCACTCGTCTTCGAGCCGCCTCGAGCGGGTAATCGTAGACTGTTCACCAGGTTCATCTCGTGGGGTGTGAATAGGGAGCTTCGCTCCTCACCTCTTCCAGAGGTGACTACTGGTTTTCGAGTCAGGAGGAAGCATTGCTAGGAAAAGAACCCAGGCGGCTGCGATGCGAGCTGTAGGCGTACTGCACTGTTTCGGCGCACCGGCTTGCCGGCGGTGTGCGATGGGCTGAATTTATGCTGTCAGCAACGTTTCATTGGTCAATGCGTTGACCGCCACTGCGCCGCGCTCAATCCCTTCTGTAGACAGCGGCGACAGGTCCGGCGCGGACAAAATTGATCGTCTCCGCGACTGAGCAGGTATAAAACATAGGCGCTCAACCACTTAATCGAACCTGACGAGTTAGTGAGCCCAAAAGTGCACCCGCATTCTGAGTCCATTTGGATATTCGAGTCGATGTGGATCGAAAACCGCATGCGATGGGGGGGATCGTGCGTAAGATACGCATCGGGCGTTTTCGACCGTGTTTCGAGTGGGATTTCCCGAATAGGGACGATGATGCATGATGCACGTGCCCAACCCTCGCGTCTGTACCCGACGTGAGTCAGGGAGGGTTAGCTCTACATCCGACGAGGCCGGAAGGGTTGACTGCATGGCCCTTCAAGCATCTGCATCCGACGAGGCTGGGAGGGTTGGCTGCATGGCCGTCCAGAATTGATGGGGGTGGTGTATCGGATGTAGTCCATGCTCATCGTCAGACAAATTGACACGCCCAACGGGAGTTTTTACCGTGCGGTCGGCTGTTGTTCGACGCCGGCCTAGAGAGGAAACTCCCGTCGCGGACATTGTGCATGTGCAGGGGCCTACTCGCGTGGGTCTCGCAATGGGAAACCCCGCCAGGCTTAGTTTTGTTCAACAGAGCGAAGAGGAAGGACAGTTGATTGCTAGGTCAGTACATTATCGACATCCTGTATTTTTTTGGGATTGCACTGCGCCGCCGTACTGCTGTCCAGCGACTCGGTTTTTCGTAATTTTTTGCCCGGGTCTGGTGCCAGCACGGTCCAGGCTCAGGTGCCACGCCCCGTGCCGGGGCGGCGCTGGCTCTCAGCTGTGTATCTGTCGGACGAACAAGGCGCATTGATGTGATAACACGCAAAGCGGAGCAGCCAGAACACTGCACAGATGTGGAGAAGAGAAAACAAAGACAGAGAAGTCGGTCTCTCCTGTCCCACGCCGTGCGACCAGACCGTAGGATGATTCACGTGACTACCGACGTCAAGCCAGAAAAAAAAAACAGTGCGTGAGCGTGGTACCATGCAGTGAGCGACACATCACGCAAGTCAACACGCAGCAAAACGACAGAGAAAAAAAATGAGACAGACGCCGGTGAGACTGTCCAGTCCCCTCGTCAGTTCACCTCAGTCTGAGGACGCGCGCAGCGCGGTGGCGTGCCGCCGCTTCGCGTGTCTCCGCGGCCGTGCGCCTCCGTCGACGCGGCGGCTCCTCCTCATCCTTGTCTGAGCACGTCACCCAACTGTTAGAAAATCTCGCACCGCCGTACGCGACCGGGGCGCCCTCCGGCACACCCTCTCTATCACGCTGTTTGCGCAGCGGCGCACCCTCGCCCTCGCCTTGGTCCCGCCACGCGGCTAATGCCGCCTCAATGTCGCTGCCCGATGACGGTCGAGCAATGTTGACAAGTGCCTGCCAAGTGCGGGTCGTTCCACCAGTGCTGCCTGTTGGTTCAGCACCAACCGTGGGAGGGCAGGGGCGTGGCCGAGTGGGGTCGGTCTGCCGCGGGTCGTCGCCGTCCGTGACGCGACAGCCATTGTGCGCCCTCGCACCCTGGCCAGCGAGAACGACGCTCATGGTCACCAGCTCTGCTACCCACTCCGGGCAGTGGCCGCCGTTGAGGCAGCTGACCTTATCGGCGCGACGCCCCAGCGACCCTTCGCCATCGTCGTACCCGTCGCCTTCGCCCTCCCCGCCGCCGCCTCCTCCCTCCTCGTCTTACTCCTGGGTCGCCGAACCGTCCAAGTTCTTGGGAGAGGAGCGCATCTTGAGATGGGCCCGGACCTTCGTGGCCGCAACCGCAGAGTAGGCGAGGCGGCAGGCCAGCGCGCGCGGCCCTCCCTCCGTCGGTCCGCTCTCGGAGAATTGATGAAGAACTTTGAAGTGGGAAAACACAGCCGCGACGCCGCGAACAAGATAGTCGCGTCACACACTGCTGTTGAGGAAGCGGTCACCGTCAAGGAGCCACTTGGCATCTTCGCGTGTAAAGTAATCTCAAACTTTGACGTCGTCCTGCGTAGACGACGCAAGGTGCCCTTGCTTAGCTCCTCGTTGACGTGGGAGGCAAAAACCGACAATTCCTTAGCGCCCACCTTCTGGTAGAAATGCGTGACGACGCGATGCAGGTACTGGTACGCGATCGTGAAGCGGTTGGGTGGCACGTCACGTGGAGCGACTTGGTCAGGGCGGGGTGCCGCGCGCCGCCGTGGCCGCTTCGGCAAGCGCCATGGGCTCTCGAGCAGGCGCACCGCGTCCTTGTCACTCACCCTCAAGCATTGCATAGTCCAGTCCCTCAGGAATACGTGAACGTCCTTCGTAGTGACCCACACGTCAGTCGCGCACGTGCTGCTGAGAAACGTGCTGGGCAGCCACTTGTTAAGTTCGTCCTTGAGCGCCAGGACCCACTTTGCGTCCTGCGTCTCCATCTTCCCCTGCGTCCGGGGATTTGGCAGTTCTGCCGGAGAGCCGCCGTGTGGGTCGGTTGCTGCTCCCTCCGCCCCCGGTCCAGCGACGCCCGTAGGTGCCTGAGACGCCAGGACGGCCGTCAAATTGGATGCAGCGTCTTCCGCAACCTTAGCGAGCATCCGACGTTGTACACTCAAACCGACAGACAGTTGGTATGCCACCTTGGCTACCTCGTCCGTCTTGAGCGTTCGCATGTTCCCGTTCGTTTCGGCCAGCTCCTTCCGTGTTGCGGTCACCTCTCGACGTACGCCCGCGATGGCCTCCTTGCACACGCGATTCATCTCGAGCCCCTGTCCTGCGACGCCCGAGGACGACCCTGATGGTCCCACAGAAGGACGCGTGGGTGGCCCCGCACGTACAGGCGGCACGCCACGCCCGAGTACGTGTGGCAGCCGGACTCGGTGAGCGACTGGCGGCAGGTGGCTGGCGTCGGCGAGATCCGACAGGGGGCGCGGACGGGGATTCCTTCATTGGCCGCCGCAGTGGAGTGTGCAGCGGTGAGGACAGGTGGCTGGTGCCGCAGAAAGTGAGCTGGTTGATATCTTCGCACCTGTCTTGGATCATCTCTCCAGCGTCCATGTCGCTCCCGTCACTGCTGTCGGACGGCGGCAGGCCGACAGGAGGCAGGGGCGCCCAACCAGGCAGATTTTTTGCATGCGCAAAAACCCCAACGCCAGCCGGTGACGCAACGAAAGACGACAGCATGATTGCACGAGCCGGCGTGTGCGTCGGCGCCGTCATGCGTGGAGCACGCCGTGCTATCCGCCGTCTCATTCCGGCGGCAGCGGCCGCAACAGTCTCCTCAGACGGCTGCCCTTGGCGCGGTTGCTCCGGCGGCCAGTCGGCAACACCAGCGTCAAGAGCAGACGAAACACGGTTTGTCATCGCGACGCCGTTGTGAGCGAAGGGGGAATGACGCTGCGGCAAGCCATCCGCACCGCCTGTGTTGCCGACAAAACCAGGAAGAACACCTCGGAGGAGTGGGCGGGAGCCGGGGCGGGCTGCACTGACCAGCGGCGCTGTTGAATGCTGACCCGCGAGGAAGACAAACTCGTCGTTGGACGCGTGGCGGCCGTGCCCGCGCGGCGGCGGGATAGCCGGGCCATGACCAGTGCGCCAGGCGTTGGCTTGGGGAGGGAAACCTTGTACGTGGGGCGACGCATACGGCGAGCCGGCTGCAGCACCCCCGTGAGCGGAGGCGGGTCCTAGACGAGGCAGTGAAGGCGGCACCACTGCCAAGGATTGACGGGAAATTAACCACCCCTCACAAAGCCGCATCGTGGACCATGGCGCGAACAGTAGTTGGAGGAGGGGCAACGGAAAGAGATGGGGTCGGGTGTGGGAAGGGGAGGGGGCGATGCGGTCGAGCAGTGCGGGCTTTCCGAGTCCTTTGGCGTGCGATGATAGCCAAATACACAACCCCCGTCATATATGAGCCAAATCACCTCCGCAGCGCCGCTCGAGGGGCATCGGAAAAATCGAAAGAGGCAGCACAATGGCGGGCAGCGTTGGAGACAATTTCTCAAGCGCCGCCCCCACATACCTGTAGCTCGGGTGTTGGCGGCAGAGACTTGTAGTTCAGCGGGTGAGGGCGCAAGGGGAGGCAGCGCCTCACACGATAGTAGCGGGTTGCGCAAGGGAGGGGTCGGTGACGAAAGCTTTGCAGCCGCAGTGACTGGGAACGCTCGTTTTGGCGGGCGGCGGCGATGGTCCGAGCCCTGCGTGCAAGAGAGGGTCAAGGCTATTCGGCAGTGCACGTTCACCAACGCGAAATGCGCAACAAGCTCCCAATTAATATATTCGCACGTGCGAGGACGAACCCTCGGGCGCGGCGGTGGTGGCGGTTTGTCGAGCCCGGCGGTCCTCACTACTACCCGTATCCTCGCCCTCCGCGTGCTGTGCCCCAGACGCGTGTGCATCTTATCGCCAAGCCGCGTACGACCATCGCCTGTAACCGTTCACGTGTGCCATAAAACGTCTGCTTGCAGGGCAGGGCGAGGCGTTCGCCGCGCCTCGTGCTTTTGTGGCGTGCTGCCCAGGACCACATTTTGTGTCCGACGCATACGCATCATGCGCCACTTAGCCGCGCCTTTGGTCGCAGTGTGCCTCCGCTTGCTCCACACGATCGTCGTCTCTGAATCTCCCGCCACGCTATTGCGGCGCTGTGTCGCACGACCCGCGCGATGGCGCATGAGTAAGGGAAAGCGCCTTGCGGCGGCGAGATGGCGCCTCGTAGTGCTGCGCACGTGCGTGTGGGGGCGGCCCGACGGCGCCTTGCGGCGTGACGCACGTGCTTTGCCTGCCATGGACCTGTCTCGTGCCGCTCGGTGCAGCGTCCAAGGACGTTCACTTGGACGACATAGCAGCACGCATGCTTCCGTTTGCATTCCACCACATTGCTTCTACGTGTCCGGTGGCATGGCAGTGCCTTGTTGTCGATGCGTGCTGGGCCGCAGCTGTGTACGTGCTGCCCCAGCATATCTTCGGCCACTGCTGGCCGTCGGTGCTGGCCGCTGCGCCCCCCATTCCGGTCTGCGCGCCGCGGCTCGCAGACGCTAGGGCCGCGTCCCTCTGCAGACGCGATCGTGTGCAACTCGGAGGCTCTGCGTATCTCTGATGGCACGTTCTTTTTCTCTCCGAGAGATTACCGTACCGTACCGGGCATCGTCAGCAGTCGTGGGTGGGCCCCCCCTCCTGTCGTAGCAGGGGGCCTGTGTGGCGCGGATTCGGTACGTCTTTGACCTGTCAGCAAGTTTTTCTGTTCAACAAACCGGTGAGGCGGGCACGACGGCATGCCGTCGTTTGCCCGACTCGAGCTTGACACGAACAACGGAGCGTCCGAAGGATCCGCGTGGGACAGTCACAGGATGTCACAGGGTCAGTCACAGGCAGTCACATGGACTGTCACAGGCAGTCACATGGACTGTCACAGGGACAGTCATAGGCTGCCAAAAAGACAGTCACAGGCTGTCACATGGACTGTCACAGGCTGTCACAGGGACTGTCACAGGGACAGTCACAGGCTGTCACAAGGATATTCACAGGCAGTCACAGGGACGGTCAAAGGCTGTCAAAGGGACTGTCACAGGGCGTGTCACAGGGCGTATCACAGGGACTGTCACACAGACTGACACAGGCTCTCAGAGATACTGTCACAGGGACTGTCACTAGGACTTTCACAGGGACTGGCACAGACTATCGCAGGGCTTTTAACAGGAACAGGCACACGCTGTCTCAGGAACAGTCACAAGGAATGTCACAGGCTGGCTCAGCGACTGTCACAGGGACCGTCACAGGTACCGTCACAAGGACTGTCACAGGGACTGTCGCAGGGACTGTCACAGTGACTGTCAGAGGCTGTCAGAGGGACTGTCACAGGGACTGTCACAGGAAATTTCTCAGAGACTGTCACTGGTTGTCAGAGGGACTGTCACAGGGACTGTCCCAGGAAATTTCACAGGGACTGTCAAAAGGATTGTCATAGGCTGACAGAGAGTCTGTCAAAGGGACAGGGACAGGCTGCCGCAGGGACAGGCACAGGCTGGTACTGCGACTGTCACAGGCTGTCACAGGGACTGTCACAGGGCCGTCACAAGGACGGTCACAGGTTGTCACAGGTACTATCATGGGCTGTCTCAGGGACTGTCACAGGCTGTCACTGTGACTGTCATAGGCTGTCACAGGGACTGTCACAGGCTGTCACAGGGTTTTTCACGGGCTGACACAGGGAATGTCACAGGCTGTCACTTTCACTGTCATAGGATGTCACAGGGACTGTCGCAGGCTATTACTGTGACTGTCAGAGGCATTCACAAGGACTGTCACATGCTGTCACAGGGACTGTCACGGGGATTGTCCCGAGCTGTCAGAGGAACAGTCACAGACTGTCACAGGGACTGGCACAGGCTGTCACAGGGACTGCCACAGAGCATCGCAGGGACTGGCACAGGGACAGTCTTAGGATGTCATAGGGACAGCCATAGGCACTGTCACAGGCTGTCGCAGGGACTCTCATAGGCTGTAATTGAATCTGTCAGAGGCTAGGCCTGTGACTGTCACAGGCTGGCGCAGGGACCGTCACAGGGACAGTCACAGGCTGTCAGAAGGATATTCACAGGCAGTCACAGGGACGGTCAAAGGCTGTCAGAGGGACTCTCACAGGCCGTGTCACGAGGCATATCACAGGGACTGTCACACAGACTGACACAGGCTGTCAGAGGGACTGTCACAGGGAATGTCACAGGGACTTTCACAGGTACTGGCACAGACTGTCGCAGGGACTTTCACAGGGACAGGCACACGCTGTTTCAGGGAGAGTCACAGGGAATGTCACAAGCTGGCACAGAGTCTGTCACAGGGACCGTGACAGGCTGCCGCGGGGCCTGGCACAAGCTTGTAACGTGACTGTCACATGCTGTCACAGGAAATGTCACAGAAGCAGTCGCAAGCAGTTACAGGAACAGTCACAACGTCTCACAGGGCCTGTCACAGGCTGCCACAGAGACTTTCACAGACTGCCACAGGGACTGTCACAGGCTGTCACAGGGACTGTGACAGGGCTTGTGAAAAAGACTGTCACATTGTCTGTCAGAGGGTCTCACAGGGACAATCACAGGCTGTCACAGGGACTGTCACAGACTGTCAAGGGTAGTTTTACAGAGACATTCACAGGCTGTCACAGAGACAGTCACAGGGACTGTCACAGGGTGTCACAGGGACTGTCCTAGGGTGTCACCGAAACTGTCACTGGCTGTCACTGTGACCGTCACAGGCTGTCAGAGGGACTGTCACAGGGACTGACACAGGCTGTCACAGGGACTGTCACAGGCTGGTACTGTCACTGTCACAGGCTGTCACAGGGATTGTCACAGTAACAATCGCTGGCTGTCACAGGGAGTGTCACAGGCACCAACATTTGGGGCTTCCACGTTGGTCGGAATTGCAAAGCCACTTTCGCACCTCCTGGGTACTTTTCTCTCCGGCTCTGACTCATCAGTTTTGTTCGTCTGCTGGAGACAGGTGCGTACAACATGAGATGTTGGTGAGCGTGTCGTGGTATTATGTGGCACTTGCGGGAGAATACTGCTTGCTTGTACGGGCTGTCCCTGACTGTCGTTTGTAAACTGTGCTTCTTAGTGAAACTTTTTCTGTTCCTTGTGGTTATTGGCCCCTCCGCAGGTGCTTTTTGTCTACGAAGGACACGCAGGCGACCATGACTGGGCGGAACTGGCGCCACTTCAGCTCATTCTGGCCATTCATGGTGGCAGGTGCCCTGGGTCCTGCAGACGCGGACTCTTCCTCTGAGTTGGACATGGAATCTGACGACGTGGCATCCGCCAGCAGCGCCCTCGCACGGCGTGCCCCACGGTCCGAGAGCGGAACCGACGGCGACGGCAGCGACGCTTCGGAGGCGGCTGGTTCCGCCGACGTGCCCATTGAGCTGCGTGACATGGGCGGCGCCCCGCCTGGCCCGGAAGCCATCCACAGCGATCGGTACGAGGACGTTTTTGGAGAAATTCCCCTGCACGATGCAATGCTCGAGATGCTTTGCCAGGCGGCGCAGTTGGGTGGCGACTTTTTTGGCGACAATATGGCGGACACTACTATTATGCCGGAGGCGCTGATTGTCACCATGGACGCGCGTGCCAAGGCGCTTGCTGTTGACAGCCTGCAAACGTTGTACGGCCATATGAACACCTCCAAGGTGCATCAAGTGGTGCAGCACGCGGCCGAGGAGCTGCGCGGGCTGGGCAACTTGTGAGAGAAAGACGCCTCGGAGAACGAGAAGCTGCACTCCAGCTACAAGCGAATGTTCCGCCGCAGCAACAAGCGCGGCTCGACTGTTGCCCTCCAAATGATGCGCTGTAACGAGCCGCAGTCTGCGGTGCTACGCAAGGTCGCCGGGGCCGACGCCGTCTCAAACGCGCCCGCGCTTTCCGTTGCCACGTGCACCAGCGACTACGACGGCGCCACAACGTGACCAAGCACCTGTCTTTCACCGGGCGAGGCGAGCAGGTGCGCGTCGCACAAGGTGGGGAACCTGCTGGGCTTGAGGGAGGACGACTGGGTGACTGTACACCGGACCGCGCGAATCGTGGCGCGCTTTGAGTGCGGGGCCGCGCCCGTCGTCGAGCACGTGCGGGCTGCCCCCAGCTTCGTGGGCAAGCCGTGGTTTTCCTTCTTGCGCTACGAGACGTCAGACTGCGACGTTTCTTGGGGCCGTGCGTGTCTTGTGCTGCGCTCGTTGGGCAGAACTCGACGAAGCTGTGTTGTTGTACAACTCATGCGCCGCATAGACCCCTGGCCTGGGTGTGTGCTGACCCGTTTCGGCTGCACCCGTCTTGGATGGGACTTTGAAGTGGAGACGGATGAGTACCCTGCGCTGGAGCTGGTTGACGCGAGCCGCATCCTCCGCGAGGAGGACGTGCAAGTCGATTGGTTTGGCTTGTCGGACCGGCAGGGGCTGTTTGCTAAGCCAGCCAGCAAGCGCCTCACGCCGGAGGAGCGGCGGGCCTCCCGCTACTTTACCAACGTGTTCTATCCGTGGACAAGCCGCTCAATGCGTCCTGGATTTTGATTGCCTTCGCAACTGCCGCGTGATGAGGCATATACGCATTTGTGGTGGGTTCACATAGTCTTTCTGTTGTCCTCCGTCTCCTCTGGTCTCCTCTGTCCTTGATGCTGCCAAAATAGCACCAAAGCCACCCGGCCACTACGGTGTCGTCACCATGCGACCACTTCCGGCGGGGCAGCGCACGATGGTCTCGCGCGTGCACGCCGCAGGACATTCATCTCAGCTTCAGCAACATCGTCACCACCCCAGAATTGACGCCAGAGTCGGTTACTCTCCTCTTTAGCTCCGCTTGGCCTCGTCACTTTCAGGGCCCGGCTGCCAGTGGCTCGACTTTAGGAGCAACGCGTCATCGTAGGCCATCGACCCTGCGCCAGGAAGGTACAAGTCATGTCGCCCGCCGGTGCGAGTCGCAGTGTTGATTTTTCTCCAGACAGTTCGTCTTACGCGAAACCTCAACACCGCACCGTGTGCGCCAGTTGGTACTTCTCGATGATCAGTCGGTACTCCGAACCCGCGAGTCGTCTTTTGTTACCGGAAGTCCTCGCGTCTGATTCTCCACAACGCGAGGGACTGTAATTAGATCTGTTCGACAAGGTGGCCAACATCTGAGGGTTCTCATTGGTCTGTATTAGCAATGAGTGGAGCACCTCTTTCGAGAACAGGTCACGATCCGCCGCACGTCGCGAGAGTTTTTCGGGGAGGCTTGCATTCCCCAGCTGAACGACAAATTCTCCCGTCGAGCAATCTGTCCGTGAAAAGCTTCCTGACAGGTTTTTTCCCGTGCAGATAGCACCTCGACGGCACAGCAGGGTCAAAACCACGTTTCCCCCCGCACAGCAGGATCAAAACCACGTTACCCCCTCAGCCGCACGACCGTTGATTCCAGCCTCTTGCACGGATCCGTTGGCCGTTCGCACGCCCAACAGAGAGCCTGCAGAGAGCCTTGTTTCCGCATTGGAACGTCCATTTCTTGTCTACATTGACAATTATGGCATGGTACCAGAGCTCCCCTCACAATCAAAAATGGACATGAAGTTTCCGTCCGTGGGTCATTCCTGGTACGCGGCGCGAGGGAACCCGCATGGGTTTCTGTAATATGAACAATATTCTTGCGGCATCTTTCTGCAGGGACCGTCAGACCTGATAAACTTGAGTTGGCTTCCGACACAAAATCTGGTGCGAGGTGCAATGTCCAACACGAATCGGTGCCCGTCTGCACGCCACCTGCACAGGAATCACTCGTGCCTGTGTTAGACTACTGCGAATATGTGCCAAACGCGTGTCGAGGCATGCAGAAAAGCGCATGAAGTCTTGCAACCTCAGGACACTCACTGGCGCAGATTTCCATCTGGAACCTGCATTTCACGCTGCCATTGGGAGGAGTACCGGTCATCCTCCCAAGAGAGACAGGTGTCCCATGGTCGTGAGGCCTGGAATCGCCAAAAAGCGCCTGGGTGTGGACAAAACCTGGTTACTGCTGATCCCCGAGTTTTGTCCTTGGGGACAGAGACAGAGACTGACTGTGAATAAACGCACTCTATTGGTCTAAAACGACAGTAAGAAGGCACCGAAGCCAATAGAAAGCCTGTATTTGGTGCGAGGACCTTTCATCCATCAGAACTCACTGTTTGTTGCCGCTTGATCCGCTTTTCTTGGCACGGAGCAAGCTGCCCACGCGAGATCTTGAGATTTTCTACTGTCTCCTGCCCAGAAGTGCAGAAACAAAGAGGAGCTGATGTTGATTTCCAGGCTGGATGGGCACATGTCAGCAATCAGGAGCACGAAGTCAGTCCCAGGGGCGCATGTGATTGGTGGAGAGAGTCCACCAGGACAAAATTCGGGGATCAGCAATAGAACGTGAGAGCTCCTCATGGTGCTGTGCGGGACGATGAGCGGGGACTGCGTGAGGTGGTGAGAAGCGATCCAGATCGAGCCGATCAACATTGCTGGCCGTGCAGGTCTGCAGCTCGAATCTGCTGAGCTTTGGCTGCTTGATGTACAGTTCCCAGCAAAACAAGCAAACTAAGATGCTGGAGTAAGCTAATCACGACACCAGGGTATGCCAGAAAATGCGAGGTACGACCTGGTTGTGCACAAAGTCTGTCCAAATCACCGCAGGTCGTGCAACATATTTGCATAGTGCAGAGAGTAACATGCACCAGATCTATCCATTCCACGGAGAATGTGCGTAAGTTTCATTCATCGTTTGTGTTGCCGACAGCAAAACTTCTGTTTTTTTTCGCATTCTCAATGAAATCGTGCACAGGAAACCCTTGGTGACAAAACGCAAGGCGATGTGGGGCCCCAAAGCCATGGGTGCCAAAGTTCTGGTCTCCACGTTCAAGAATGCAGGTACACAAGCTTCCTATGGCACCTCATCGATGCCAGGGCCGCCATAGCCTCTTCGGAAAGCACGGCAGTAGCGACAGTTTGCATGCTTCTGGGTGATAAAAACAGTCCGTACGGGGCCATTGAGGCCACCTTGCAGAGCGACCTGCAGTGATCCGCACGCGATTTCTCCCGGAACGCGCGATTTGGAGTAACGTGGTTTAGACCTTGCTGTGCGGAACTCCCGTCTGGACTCCCGTCGCGATGTTCAGTCTTCTGACGATCAGCAACCGGTCCATCGGCCGATGAGGTGGGCGTCCCGAGACAGGTGCTTCAAACGGCAGAGCACATACTGTAGCGATGTCCAATCGGTTCATCTGAGAAAATTGGCAGGGACTTTAGAACCGGGCTGTCGTTCGCAATAGGATGTACAGCTGTTCTCTCAAGATCGTGGCCGTCATACTCCAACTGTTGCAAAACTGTCATAAGTCGGCCTCTACCACCATGCGGAGGCCATTTTGCAAGAGTTTTTTCAACAGTTACAGATGAGATGTTTGGAGAGAGCGGCTGTGTCCGAAGCAGGTTGGAGTTCTCTACCAATGAGCGCCCTTTACACGTTGCTTCCGAGCGCTGGTCGTCAGGCCCAGCTACTCTGGCGCTCGTTGGTTGGCCAGGTGCATTCCCTGACAAAATCTGGGAACCGAGTCATCCACCGATCGCTGCCGGGATGTTCCAACGGAAAGTGTCTCCAGGGTGAGGGAAATTCCAGGCACGTGCGTCCAATACCCTGGCCTTCAGAGCGGTGGCGCACTCGGCGACGCATCAACGCCGGGCACGGCGGCCGGCTCCATGGCCGCAAGCGCGCACAAGGGCACGTACAGCCACGCTGTCGTGGTGGGGGGGGCGTCGGGCGGGGACAGGGGTGCCGCCTCCGCCACCGCAGCGGCGGCGGCCCGACGGCGTCGCGCGACGCCCACGGGCCAGGCCGTCTCTCCGCCGCGCAGCGCACCTGCGCACGGCGGGCGGGGTGGCCGAATCGGCGCACGGGCGGGCGGGTGGGACCGACCGCCGCGCGACGGGGCGCCTCTAACCGGGCCGCTAGATGGCGTCAGCAACCGCTGACGTGCCGCCGCAGCAGAAGCAGGCGCGCAGGCACGATCACCCGCGGGTCATCGCCGGCGTGTCGAACCCCGGAAGTCGCTGCGCGCGGTCGCCGCGCGCAACTCGGGGCGGTGGGGGGGGCAGGGGGGCAGGCGCCGTCCAGGCCCTGTGACCCCTGTGGCAGGACAGTCCTTCTCAGCCACGTAACTCCATTCGCTTTTATTAATAGCGTCATCGCGACCCTTCCAGCACTGACACGCCCTCAGATCCCTGAGGACACGGAAGCAGACTGCCACCTCTGAAACGGAGAGCAAGTCCCTTCATTTAAGTATATGTGTGCATCACTACACTTTGAGAGCACCCTGTCCTGAAGGCCAGGGAAATCGTCATTTCGGATTGTATCTGCTTCTTTGTCGGGCCCGCCGTCTTTGGCAGAGTTGCCATTCTTATTGCAGTCTTCCCGATTCTGACCGATCCGGACCAGAACAACGTACAGTCCATACAACTTCTGATTGGTCGAGAGGTCGTATCCGGCCGGATAGATGGCTGTCGTGCATCTGTTCTGCACAGTTGTTCATGTCGGGATCGGCCAAAATTGGGGAGACTGCAATAGCCTGCGCACAGACGGAGACACTGCACAGTCGAAGCAGCGTGCGCGATCCAATGGTGCGGCGCGGCGGCTTCAGAGTGTGGATGAGGGGGGGTTGCCAGAGGGCGGAAGGCAAACCGTCTTGACGGCGTTGTATACGAGGAGATGGTGCGGCTCGCGCGCATCGCCCCGGATCCGGCACCTTGGCATGCAGGCCTGTCCGTATGCGCAGGTGGCCTAAGATGCAGCAGCCCGCCAACGACGCCCGCTGCGCCAAGAACTTTGCCTCTGCCGCTGGCCGTGGCCGCCTCTGTGGCGGACAGTTGGACACTCCGTGCAAAGTTTGCTCTCCACGGCGCCATCTGCCCGATCCGGGCAGTGCTGGTGCCTCTGACCTCGTCAGCGCTGGCGCCCACCGCGGTTCGTTGCGCATTGAGCAGCTCCTGGCCACCGACCCTTTTGTCGGCGACATGAGTTGGTGTGTGGTGGAGCACTGCGCTCTGTTCCCCCTCCCCGTGTGTGTTCCTCCATCGTCCTGCCGTACTGAATATTGGGGTGCCTCCCGCCCTCAGGCTACTGCCCACGTGGTCCCTGTTGGCAGTACCTTTTGCGGTTTAACTCACACCGCACCCGCGGCCGATCCGCACACTCTGTCGCCGACGCTGGTGCGGGGGGTTTGTCTCTGCGGCAGCGCCCTCTATCCTCCCGCCACGAGACGGGCTGGCGGGGCGGCCCCGCGTGGGCGGCGCGAGCGCTGGTGACCTGCTACGCGCAGCAGTGCCAGATTGGCCCACAGCCGCGGCGTAGCTGGGGAGGTTTGAGCGCGTGGGCGGTCGGGGTGTGCAACACGCCCCAAAACGCTCCAGGCGCGTCGGCGGGGCACGCGGAAACACGCGCCTGAAACACTGCCACACGCCAAAGAAGTAGGGCGCAGGGCGCACCGAACAGCCTCGGCGCGGGCCACACCCCGAAAAAACAGGGACAGAGAAAAGGCCACGGAACGACGAAAAAGAAAAAAAAAAGGTAACAACACACCCTCCCGCTCGACTCG
>Ga0209831_1002897_pt1 | contig 14571 bp, 12 predicted proteins | sample Maine_Asex4_meta_FD_187451 | JGI IMG/M metagenome (GOLD analysis project Ga0209831, IMG submission 187451) | Marine algal microbial communities from Maine, USA - Maine_Asex4_metaG (SPAdes) (version 2) | ecosystem: Host-associated > Algae > Red algae > Unclassified | place: Maine, USA | collected...
CGGGCGCGGCGCAGTTGAAGACGACCGGCCCGAAGAGCGAGCGGTTCGCCTCCTCGTACATCGCCGCGCGGCCCGTGACCGACAGGCCCATCCCCCCCAGCACTACGGGTGCCTGCGGCGCCCACAGCCCCGCCCCCTTCGCCAGATCGCGCAGGCGGGCGAGCGGTTCGGCGCCGATATTCTCGTGCGCGTCCCAGTTCGCGCGATCCGCCTCGACGGGCAGCACATGCTCCTCGACGAAACGGCGCGTGCGTATCCGCACATCCTCGATTCCGGGCGGGAGGGAGAAGCCCATGAAGGCGTCGTCCCCGGTCGTCATGTCCATCGCATCCATACCCCAGCGTAGCGCAGGAACGGGCGGGTTTCCAAGCCTCGCGACACGACCCCTCGCCAATCGGTTAACGAGGGGTTAACACCCGGATTTATCGCGCTTTCCCCCGTGTTCCCGATTGCAATCCAATCGTTAAAATCGGACGATGTACCATGGCCCGCTCGATTCTCGTCTTCTATGCTCATCCGCGTCCTTCCCGTTCGGTCGCCAACCGACGGCTCAAGCGCGTGGCGGAAGGGCTGTCGGGGGTCACGGTCGTCGATCTCTACGCCGAATACCCGACCCACCACATCGACGCGCGGCGCGAGCAGGCGCGGGTGGAGGCGTTCGACGTGATCATCTTCCAGCACCCCGTCTACTGGTTCTCGGCGCCCTCGCTCATCAAGGAATGGATCGACCGGGTCGTCACCTATAGCTGGGCCTTGGGCGAGCGCGAGGCGCTGAAGGGCAAGATCTACCTCCACGCCGTCACCACCGCCGCCTCCCACGGCGTCTTCGCGCGGGAGGTGACGGGCCGCGCGGCCCTGCGCGCGCAGTTCCATTCCTTCGAGGCGATGGCCCGGTTGTGCGGGATGCGCTACCTGCCGCCCTTCTCGCTGTTCCGGGACGGGGGGCGCGACAGCAGCGGGGCCGAACGTCTCGACCTGCACGCCGCCGCCTATGCCCGCTTCCTGCGCGACCTGCGCGACGAGAAGCTCGATCTGGCGCAACCCTATCGCCAGCAGATGGCGAAGGCGTAATGGAAGTCCTCGCGTATATCCTGCCCTATCTCGTCGGCGCGGTCATCCTCGTCCCCATCGCCAACCGCATCGGGCTGGGGTCGGTGCTCGGCTATCTCATCGCCGGGGTCGCGCTCGGCCCCGCGCTGGGGCTGGTGACGGAAGGGGATGTCGATCTTCAGCACCTGTCGGAATTCGGCGTGGTGATGATGCTGTTCCTCATCGGGCTGGAGCTGCGCCCGCGCGAACTCTGGCGCATGCGGGCGCAACTCGTGGGCCTCGGCGGGATGCAGGTGTTCGGGACCATGGCGCTCATCGTCGCCGGGGTCTGGCTGCTGCATGGCAGCTTCCGGGTCGGTCTGACGCTCGGGATGGTGCTTGCGCTGTCCTCCACCGCCATCGTTCTCCAGACGTTGCAGGAGCGCAATCTGGAGCGGCGCGAGGGGGGACGGGCGGCCTTCGCGGTCCTGCTGTTCCAGGACATCGCCGTCATCCCCATGCTCGCCCTCCTGCCGCTCCTGTCGCAGAACCATCAGGACGAGGACGAGAGTTTCGAGGTCGCCGAAGGGGGAGAACACGGCATCGACGGGGTGCACCACGCCACCAACCTGCTTGACGGCCTGCCCGCCTGGGCGCAGGCGATCGGCATCCTCGGGGTCATCGCCGGGATCATCCTCGCCGGGCGCTTCCTCGCCTATCCGGTGTTCCGCTTCATCGCCTCGGGCCGGTCGAGCGAGGTTTTCACCGCCGCCGCGCTGGCGCTGGTGATCGGCACGTCGATGCTGATGACGCTGGTGGGCCTGTCCCCCGCGCTCGGCGCGTTCCTCGCCGGGGTCGTCCTGTCGGGCAGCGAGTACCGGCACCAGCTCGAAAGCGATATCGAGCCGTTCAAGGGCCTGCTGCTCGGCATCTTCTTCGTCACCGTCGGGGCGGGGGTCGATTTCGGCCTGCTGCTGAGCCAGCCGGTGCTGATCCTCGGGGCCGCGTTCCTCGTCATCGCGATCAAGGCGGTCGTGCTGGTCGCCCTCGCCCTCGCGTCCCGCATGCCGCCGCGCGATGCATGGCTGTTCGCGCTGGCCCTGCCGCAGGGGGGCGAGTTCGGTTTCGTGCTGCTGGCGCTGGCGGTCACGACCGGCGCGCTGACGAGCGATATCGCGCAGCTGACCACCCTCGTCATCGCCCTGACGATGTTCCTCACGCCGATCCTCTTCACCCTGTTCGTCAAGGTGATCGAGCCGCGCCTCAACCACGGCGCGGTGGTGAAGCAGGAGGCCGATACCATCGAGCACGAGGGCGCCGTCATCATCGCGGGGATCGGACGCTTCGGCCAGATCGTCAACCGCCTGCTGCGCTCCGACGGGATCGAGACGGTCGTGCTGGACGAGGACGCGCGCCAGATCGACACCCTGCGCCGCTTCGGCGTGCGCGCCTATTACGGCGACGCCACGCGTCTGTCGCTGCTGGAGGCGGCGGGGATCGCGCGGTCCCGGGTCTTCGTCGCCGCCCTCAGGGATACCGGGCGGCAGGTGCGCATGATCGAGGACGTGCGCCGCCGCTGGCCCCATGTCCACGTCATCGCCCGCGCGACCGACCGCACGTCCGCTTACCGGTTGTCGGCGGCGGGGGCGCAGACGGTGGTGCGCGAGATGCTGGCCGGGTCGATCGAGGCGGGGCGCGAGGCGCTGGAGGTGCTGGGCACCCACCCCTACCGCGCCGAAGGCATCGCCCGCGCGTTCCGCCGGCACGACGACGAGACGTTCGACGCCCTGCGCGAGTTGTGGACCGAGGATTTCCTCGACGATCCCGACTACGTCAACCGCTCGCGCGAGCGCTCGCAGGACCTGAGCGATATCCTGCGCTCGGATTTCTCGCAGGCGCCCGAATCCGACGACTGGGCCTTGCAGGCCGCCGAACGCTTCGACCGGGGCGAGGAGGATGAGGAGGCGGACGGGAAACCGAAGGCGGCGGAGTAGGGCAGGTTTTTCTGTTCGCCGTCATACCCCGCGCAGGCGGGGTATCCACCTATCGACAGGCTCCGAAACTGCGGGTTGCGAACGTCCGTCGCGAAACAGTGCCCCTTGCACCCTTCGCGAGGCGAACCGACTTGCGGTTCGTGCGGAGCGATGGACTCCGGCCTGCGCCGGAGTGACAACTCCCGCTATTGCGGGATCACCGGCGCCTCGCCCACGGGGATGTCGTTGACGTACATCATGCCGTCCCGGGCCTCGAAATCGAAGCGGATGGCGCCGTCCTCCTCGGTCCGGGCGAAGCTTTCGACCATGAGCTGCACGACCATCGCCTGCTGCGGCGGGATGCGTCCGCTCTTGACCAGCCCGTCCATCAGGCCCGCGAAACCCTCGACGGCCAGCGCGCCCGTCGCCTGCGGCACGCCGTCCTCCAGCGCGCCGGTGCCGCTCGCGCTCGCCTTCGCGCCCAGCGCGTCGAGCGTCAGGTCGTTGACCGTCATGGTCTGGAGTCGCAGCGGAACGCGGGTCTCCATCGCCTTGGCGAAGGCTTCCGCGTTCGACGGCGCGGTCTCGAAGATCGCCGTTCCGTCCAGATCGACGACGAGGGAGGAGAACTCGCGCTCGAAGGACGATGTCGGGTCGGCCAGCGTCCAGAACAGCTCGGCGAGGGTCACGTCGGCGATGTCGACGCGATAGGCGAAGGGCTGCGGCTCCGGCGACGCCTCGTTGGGGATGCGGGTCTTCATCGCGAGGCGGCCGATGCCGATATCGTGCGGCTCGTTCCCCAGTTGCGGAAAGGTCAGCGTCGTGACCAGATCGGCCACCGTCAGCGCGCCCGTCGTCTCCTGCCCCAGCGAATCGCCGGTGCCCTCCACCGGCCCGGTGCGGAAGCCGACGGTCCCGCCGGGGGTCTCCGGCGTTCCGGCGAAGGTCGCGGTGCCGTCCATCCCCGCGATGGCGTAGGTCATCGCGAGCTGGGGCGTGCGATCGCCCGACTGCTCCTGCAAGGCCCGGCCCGACAGCGTGAAGTCGCGCGCCGCATAGGTCGCGTCGACCGCGCCGTCCTCCTCCGATTCCCACGTGAAGCTGCTGCCCATGACCGGCGTGCCGCCCTCGAAGACGATCTCGTCGCCCGACCGCCGCGTCGTGACCGTCAGGTTCTCCGAGGTCAGCGCGATGGGCAGGGGCGCGCTCGTGTCCGGCAGGTCGAGCACGATCTCCTGCGCGTCCGCGAAGACCATCTCCAGCGTGTCGGGCGCCGTCACGCTGGCACTCGCCTCGATCCACGGGGCCGACCACGTGTAGCGGGCCGATACCGTCTCGCCGGTCTCGGGCATCGTCATCTCCTGCGCCATGCTCACGCGGGGGGAGACGATGCGCCCGGTATAGCCCAGCGGAAAGCCGCCGACGTCGATGGCGTCATAGGTCGCCTCGCCGCCCCGGTCGCGGATGATCCGCGCCTGCTGCTCGATTTCGTCCACGATCCGGCCCTTGCCGTAGAACCACAGGCCGGTCCAGCCCGCTACCGCGACGACGGCCAGGACGAGGAGGGCGAGGAAAGCTTTGCGCATCGGACTTATCTCTCTCGAATTGTTCGGTCCCGTCCTATATATCCCGCGAAACGAGGATGGAACGCGCAATGGCTGAAGAATTCTGGGTTTTCGGATACGGGTCGCTGATGTGGAACCCCGGATTCGACCATGCCGAGCGTGCGAGCGCCATGCTCGACGGGTATCAGCGCAGCTTCTGCCTGTCCTCCACGCGCTATCGGGGGACCGAGAATTACCCGGGTCTCGTGCTGGCGCTGGAGCCGAAGGAGGGCGCGACCTGTACCGGCATCGCCTTTCGCGTGGCGAGCGAGAACGCGACCGAGGCGCTGGCCTACCTGCGCGAGCGCGAACTGGGCACGGCGTCCTATCACGAGAAGCGCCTGCCCCTGACCCTGCTGGTGAACGGCAGGACCGTCTATGCCGTGTGCTACGTGATGGATACGCAGCACACGGCCTATCGCGGCGATCTGGCCGTCGAGAAGCGCGCCGAGATCATTGCGAGAGCCGAAGGCCCGGCGGGGACGAACCGCGAATACCTGTCGAAGACCGTCGAGAACCTGCGTGATCTGGACGTGGACGAACCGACGATCCGAAAGCTGGCCGATCTGGTGGACGGGATGGGGGAGGGTGCCTGAGCGCGCCGATCCATCCAGAGGGAAGGAATGGATTGCCTTTTCGCAATCGTTCGCCGTCATGCCGCGGCTCGACCGCGATACCCGTCTTGCGAAACGCCTTGACGTCTGTTCGCCTGAAAACTTGGCTGCAGGTACTCGTGGAAGCATGGACCCCGTGGTCGAGCCACGGGGTGGCAGCACATGAAACCGATGTTTTCAGGCGCTCGCCGACCTCATTCCTTGAGTTCGATGAAGGTCTCCGCCGCCATGATGGCGAGGCGCAGGCGGGCGTGGTTCTCGGCGAAGACCGGGAAGACGCCGCGATACTGCTTCATGAAGGAGCGCCCGGCGGAGGGCACGGCCCCGCGCGAGAACCGGGGCTTGCGCAGGATCGAGGCGGATACGCATTCGTGGTAGCGCGCGGCGGCGAAACCGTCATCCATCGCCTCGCCCATCCACTTGCCGTCCTCGTAATCGACGTCCGCTTCGGTGAAGGCCTCGCCCGGGTCGAGGATGTAGAAATCGACATGTCCGCCCAGTTCGACCGGCTCGACATGGTCGAGCCACGAGGACAGTTCGCGGACGACCGGGTCCGCCAGCAGCTTGCGCTCGTCGGGGATGAAATGGCCTTCGGTCATCTCCCGGTAGCGCATGGCGAATACCCCGACGGGGTGGCGGGACGGGATCTTCTCGGGGTCGACGGGTTCCAGCGCGAAGAGGGCATCGTCGATCTCTTCTGCCGCGACGGCGCGTTCTGCTTGCATATTCGTCTCTCCGACATGCCCTTCCGATGAAACAGCATTATGTCCATTCCCATAAGAAACGGTTGACCGATGACCGACGGCTCGTGAAAAAATGGCAAAACGGAACTTTTTAGATGAATTCAGGTGACCTGTCCGGCGTGGCGATACGCGGCGCCTCCGATGCCCCGCCTTCCGCCGCGCGGCTGCACATGGTCAAGCTGTCGGTCGGGTCCGAGAGCGTCGAGACCCTCGCCGCGTGGCAGGGCGAGCGCATGGCCGAGCGGGCGGCGCTGGGCATCGACCCCCGTCCCCGCCACGTCACGCGGATGACGCCGAGGCGGGGCGAGGAGCTGCTCCCCGGCGGCTCGATCTACTGGGTGATCCAGCGGCGCATCCAGGCGCGCCAGCCCCTCGCCGCACTGGAGCCGGTCACGGGCGAGGACGGCATCGCCCGCTGCGCGCTGATCCTAGAGCCCGTCCTCTACCGCACGGAACAGCGCCCGAAGCGCCCGTTCCAGGGCTGGCGCTACCTGACGGTCGGCGATGCCCCGCCCGATACCGACACGACGCCCGAGATGCTGGAGGGCATGCCGGACGACATGCGCGAGGAACTGACGCGCATGGGATTGCTGTAGGGATCGGGTGCCGTCCTGCACCGGAAGCCTCTTATCGAAGGAATATCGCTTGGTCCGTCGCCTGTTTCAAATCCTGTTCGTCGCCCTTCTCGCCGGGCTTCTGGTCCTGAGCCTCTACCCGAGCATCCAGGGGCCGGACGTGCCCGAAGGCGGCGACAAGCTCGCCCATTTCCTCATGTACTTCACGCTCGCGGCGGTGGGCGCGATCGGCTGGCCCTCGCGGACGACGCTGGCGCTTCTGGCCCTGCCGCTGCTCGGCTTCGGGCTGGAGGTGGCGCAGATTCCGATCCCGGGGCGCGGGTTCGAGTGGGGAGATGCGCTCGCCAACAGCATCGGGGCCTTCTGCGGCGTGGCCGTCATCGCGCTGGCGCTGCGCGTCCCGATGCGCCGGGGCGAGCGGGTCTAAGCAGGTTTTCAGAAAAGTGGGCACCGGTTTTCGGTTAAAAAACCTGCAAAAGCAAAGAACCTAAGCAGACATTCGTTGGCGAAGCCAAAAATGTCTGCTTAGGTTACAGCCCTTCGGCCCGGGGACGGTATCCTGTCACCGTGGCCGTGCGCGCCTCCAGCGACGGATGCGCCGCTTGGCCGTCATGGCCGGGGCGCGCGCTGCGCGGGCGGCGCATGAGGAAAAGGCGGTTGATACCGGTTCGCGCCCCGACCATCGGCGCCCTCGCATCGGTCGGAAAGGCCGCGCGCCAGCCTTCCGGCACCAGCAACCCGCACCGGGCCGCCCGCTCGACCATCCAGACGAAGCCCAGATTCGTCAGCGGGATCGGCGGAATGAGACAGTTGCGCTCGCCGCCGATATCGCCATGCGCGCCGGGAAACCACGCTTGTTCCAGCGACCCCGCCCACGCCCCCCGCTCCCACAGGACGGGGGAATAGGCCGTGCGGTCCTCGTCCGCCGCCAGCGCCTGATACGCCGCGCCGACCGAGCGGCCCAGCGTCCCGTCGTGGAATTCCGTCGCCATGGGAAAGAACCGCGACAATAGCGGATAGGGCAGGCCCAGCGCCTTGACCGTGTCCCACACCCCGATGCAGGCGATATCGACCCGGGCGTGACAATGGGCGCTGCGAAAGGCGCGGGTCTCGGCGGTGTCGTCGCCGTCGCGGTAGTGGCGGAACGCGCGTTTCACCCGCCGCTCCAGCGCCGCCTCCCGCCGCAGCAGGCCGACCCGGTCGATCATCCCCGCGATGGACCGCACGGCATAGGCGCCCCGGCTGTACCCGAACAGGAAGACCCGGTCGCCGGGGCGATAGCGGCTGGCCAGCGCCGCATATCCCGCAATCACGCTGTCGTTGAAGCCGCGCCCGATGGCGGCGTCGACCCATTTGGACAGCCCCGCCCCCTGCACCCCCCGGTCGTAGCCGAGCGTCTGGCGCCGCAACGTCCCGCCCCCCGTCAGCATGGCATGGAGCCGCGCGGCATGGGTCAGGCAGTTGTCGTCGTCGAGGCGGCTGAGCGTCCCGTCGATGATGAAGACGTGGTTGCGCGCTTCAGGCATCGCCGCGGAAAGGGTGACGCGGATAGACGCCCAGCACGTTGATGTAGTCGGTGAAGAGGTCGAGTTCCGCCATCGCCGCTGCGACATGCGGCTCGTCCGGGTGCCCCTCGATATCGGCGATGAACTGCGTCGCCGTGAACGACCCGTCGAGCATGTAGCTTTCCAGCCGCACCATGTTGACCCCGTTGGTCGCGAACCCGCCCAGTGCCTTGTAGAGCGCCGCCGAGAGGTTGCGCACGCGAAAGACGAAGCTGGTGATCGTGCGCCCCTCGATCCCGGCATGCAGCGCGCTGGGGGCGCAGACCATGAAGCGGGTCGTGTTGTGCTCGGCATCCTCGATATTGGGCGCGATGACGTCCAGCCCGTAGATCTCGCCCGCCAGTTCCGAGGCGACGGCGGCGGCGCTCGGGTCGCCCCGCTGCTGCACGATGCGCGCCGACCCGGCAGTGTCCGGCCCCGCGACGGGGAGGATGGCGTGCGAATTGAGGAAGCGGCGCACCTGACCCAATGCGACATTGAGGCTCTGGGCCGTGCGAATCTCGCTCAGGGGCGTGCCGGGCAGGCCCAGCAGCTGCATGCGGATGGGCAGGAAATGCTCGGCGACGATATGCAGTCCCGAATCGGGGAGGAGGTGGTGGATATCGGCGACCCGCCCGTAGAGCGAGTTCTCGACAGGCAGCATCGCCAGCGCCGCCTTGCCGTCGCGCACCACCGCGATGGCTTCCTCGAAGGTGGGGCAGGGCAGGGTCTCGCGGCCCGGAAAGACCTCGTGACACGCCTGATGCGAGAACGCGCCCGGCTCGCCCTGGAAGGAAATCACGTCGCCGTCCTTGATGAGGCTGTCGAGATTCGACGCGGTTTCTTGACGCATTTCGTGTCCCTTCCGTTGCGTGGCTCCCATATAAGCTTGCGAGAGCGGATGCGAAACCGCTAAAAGCGGTGCCATATCCAGTGCGACGGACATGCCCTAACCGGTACGTCCGGCATATCGCCGACCGCCCGACCGACCGAGATAAGGAATGCCCGCCCATGGCCATGGATGAACTCGAAATCAGCAAGATCGTCGGGGCGGGGTGCGCGGCACTGCTCGCCTTCGTCGGTTTCGGACAGCTCGGATCGGCGCTTGTCGGTGTCGATCAGCTCGACGAGCCTGCCTACGTGATCGAGGTCGCGGAGGCGGATGTCGGCGGCGAGGTCGAGGAAGAGGAGGTCATGCCCATCGGCCAGCTCATGGCGATGGCCGTGGTCGATGACGGCGCCAAGGTCTTCAAGAAATGCTCTGCCTGCCACAAGCTGGACGACGGCGCCAACGGCGTCGGCCCGCACCTCTACAACGTGGTGGGCCGCGATATCGGCGGGGTGGACGGCTACAGCTATTCCAGCGTGCTGATGGAGAAGGACGGCCCGTGGGACTTCGCGGCCCTTGACGGCTTCCTCGAAGCGCCCAAGAAATGGGCGCCGGGCACGAAGATGGGCTTCAACGGCCTGTCGAAACCCGCCGACCGCGCGTCGGTCATCGCCTGGCTGAACGAACAGGGGTCCGCGCCCCTGCCGATGCCCGCCGTCGAGACGGCGGAAGTGGAGGCCGAACCCGCCGAAGTGACCGAAGCCGAGGTCGAGCAGGGCGCGACGGAGGCCGAGATGGCCGCGGTCGACGGCCCCGCCGACGAGATCGAGATGGCGAACGCGCCCGAGGGCGGCGCCGTGACCGGTGCCGTGGATCGTCTGGAAGTCGAGCCGAAAGCGGGCGAGATCGATCCCGGTGAAGTCGCCGTCGAGCAGGAGGTCGTGGGCGACGACCGACAGGATGACGGCTCCGACGTCGCTGGGAACGATGCCGCCGCCGAGGAAGTCGCGGAGACCGAAGAGGTCGTCGAGGCGCCCGCCGATGCCGAAGCGCCCGTTGACGCCGAAGTGGTCGAGGCGGAGCCTGAGGTCGAGACGGTCGAAGTGCCGGTCGAAGTGGTCGAGGCCCCTGTCGATGCAGAAGCGCCCGCCGATGCCGAGGTGGTCGCGGTCGAGGAGCCGGAAGCCGAGGAAACCGTCGTCGCGATGGCCGAACCCGAAGCGCCCGCAGCGTCTGCCGCCGCAGCGCCTGCCGCCGCAGCCGCCGCTCCGGCAGAGACGGTCGAACTGGAAGACGCCGTCGCCACCGCCGCCTTCATGATCGGCGCCGATGCCGCCGCCGGTGCCAAGGTCTTCCGCAAGTGCAAGGCCTGCCACCGGGTCGAGCAGGACGCGGGCAACGGTGTGGGGCCGAACCTCTACGGCGTCGTCGGCCGCGTCATCGCCTCGCATGACGGGTTCAACTACTCCGACGCGCTGAAATCGAAGGAAGATGCGGCGTGGGACTACGAGAACCTCGCCGCCTTCCTGACCAAGCCCAAGGACTGGGCGCCGGGCACGAAGATGGCCTTCCCCGGCCTGCGCAAGGAAGCCGACCGGGCCAACGTCATCGCCTATCTCAACGAGCAGAGCGACGATCCCCGTCCGCTCCCTGAATGATCCGGGCCGAATGATCGAGCCGTCGACCGGGTCGTCTTAATCACCGGTTAAGCTTAATCCGTCAGCAATCGAGGCCGCACCCCCGCAACGGGGTGCGGCCTTTCTCTTTGGCGCCTCCGGGTGTCGCGACGTCGCCACGCTTTCGTCCGCATCCCGCCGCGCGAGGCTCCGATAACGGAACCCGTCGCCGCAGCGGCCATGCGACGATTGGCACGCGTCCGGCGACGGGGTATGAAGAGAAAACCAAGGAGGTACGGTGTATGACTTTTGACCGGCGACAGACGACGCGGATGCTTCTGGGCCTTGCGGGCGGTGGGGCGCTGAACCCCGCGTTCACCCTTTCCACCGCCCATGCGCAGGATGCCACAGGCGTCACCCGGGCGTTCGGCTCCTCCCTCGTGGGCGAACCGCGCTACGGCGAGGACATGGCGCATTTCGATTACGTCAACCCGGACGCGCCCAAGGGAGGCCGTGCCCGCCTGGCCTCCGTCGGCACCTTCGACAGCTTCAACCCCTTCATCGTGAAGGGCAGTGCCGGGGCCGGGTTCAACATCTTCGGCGGTTTGATCTACGACCCGCTGATGGTTTCTTCCTTCGACGAGGATTCCACCTCCTACGGCCACCTCGTCGAGTGGATGGAATGGCCGAAGGACTATTCCTTCGTCGTCTTCAAGATCCGCGACGAGGCCCGCTGGCACGATGGCGAGCCGGTCAGGCCCGAGGACGTCATCTTCTCCCTGGAGCAGGTCACGACGAAGGGACGCCCGTTCTACAAGGCCTATTACGAGAACGTCGAGAAGGCCGAGGCCCTGCCCGGCAACCTGCTGCGCTTCACCTTCGACCAGTCCGACAACCGCGAACTTCCGCATATCATGGCGCAGGTTCCCGTTCTGCCGAAGCACTGGTGGGAGGGTCGCGCGTTCGACGAATCCAGTCTCGACGTGCCGCTCGGCTCCGGTCCCTACCGCGTAGGCCGGTTCGAGGCGAACAAGTTCTGCGAGTTCGAGCGGGTCGAGGACTGGTGGGCGAAGGACCTGCCCGTCTCCATCGGCCAGCACAATTTCGACATCCTGCGCTTCGAGTACTTCAAGGACCCCAACGCCGCCTTCGACGCCTTCAAGGCCGGTCAGGTCGATTACCGGGCCGAGAATTCCTCGCTCAACTGGGGCACGCGCTACGACTTTCCGGCGATCAAGAAGGGCGACGTGGTGCGCCGCGCGGTCGAGCTGGAAGGACCGAAAGTCACCCAGAGCTTCGCGTTCAACACCCGCCGCCCCCTCTTCGCCGACCGCCGCGTGCGCGAGGCGATCGGCATGGCCTTCGATTTCGAATGGCTGAACAAGGCGATCTTCTTCGATTCCTACGCCCGCCCGTCCAGCTACTTCCAGGGCACCGAAGACCTGATGGCCAACGGCATCCCCGAGGGGCGCGAACTGGAACTGCTGGAAGAACACCGGGACGCCTTGCCCCCCGAACTCTTCACCGACCCCTATACCCTGCCCGTCTCCGACGGCTCGGGCCGCCCCGACCGTCGCATGCTGCGCAAGGCCAAGGCCCTGCTCGCCGATGCGGGATGGACCGTCAAGGAGGGCAAGCTGGTCGATGCCGAGGGCACGCCCTTCGCCTTCGAGTTCATGATCGGGTCGGGCGCGCAGGAGCGCGTGGTCGGGCCGTTCGTCAAGAACCTCGAACGCCTCGGGATCGACGCGACGATCCGGCTGGTCGATTCGTCACAGTATTCCAGCCGCTTCCGCGCCTTCGATTTCGACATGGTCATCGGGCGCGTCGGCAACTCCGCCTCGCCTGGCAACGAACAGCGCGATTTCTGGAGCAGCGAAGTCGCCGAGGCGCAGGGCGGGCGCAACATCAACGGCGTGACCGACCCCGTGGTCGACGCCCTGATCGAGAAGATCGTCTTCTCCGAGGACCGCGACGATCTCGCCGCCGCGACCCGCGCGCTCGACCGGGTCCTGCTCTGGGGCCATTACAATATCCTGCAACTCTACACCCCGACGGAACGCATCGCGTGGTGGAAGGGCGAGGCGACCCCGCCCGACCCGCTGCCCTCGCATCAGGTGGGCTTTCCGACGGTCTGGTGGGACCCGGAGGCCGAAACATGAGAACGACCTTCCCGAAATGGGCCGCCGCCGGGGTGCTGGCGCTGGGCCTTGCCGCCGCCCTCGCCCCCCATGCCCGCGCCGACGCGGTGCAGACGAGCCACGGCCTCTCGGCCTTCGGCGACCTGAAATACGCGGAAGATTTCGAGCATTTCGACTACGTGAACCCCGACGCGCCCAAGGGCGGCACGCTGCGCACCGTCAGCACGATGGCGACCGGCACTTTCGACAGCCTCAACGCCTATATCGTCAAGGGCGATTCGGCGGCGGGGCTGGCGGCATCCGAGAACCTGATCTACGACACGCTGATGACCCGCGCCTATGACGAGCCGGACGCGGTCTACCCCCTGGTCGCCGAGCGCGCCGAACTGCTCCCCGGCAAGTGGGTGACGTTCCAGATGCGCGAGGAGGCGATGTTCTCCGACGGTACCCCCGTCACGGCCGAGGACGCCAAGGCGACCTTCGACCTGCTGAAGGAGAAGGGGCATCCCGGCTATCGCCTCGCCCTCGAAAACGTGGAAAGCGCGGAGGTGCTGGACACCCATCGCATCCGCTACAACTTCGTCGACGGGGCGCCGACGCGCCTGCTGCCCATGCTGGTGGCGACGCTGCCGATCCTGTCCAAGGCGTTCTACGAGGAGCACGACTTCACCGAATCCTCGCTCGACGTGCCGCTCGGCTCCGGTCCCTACGCGGTCGGTCAGGTCAACCGCCCGACCTCCATCAGCTACGACCGGCGCGACGACTACTGGGGCAAGGACCTGCCGGTCAATCGCGGGCGCTGGAACTTCGACACCATCCGCTTCGAGTATTTCAGCGACCACGGCGCCGCGCTCGAAGCGCTGATGGCCGGGGATATCGACCTGCGCGAGGAGTTCTCGTCCAAGCAATGGGCGACCGCCTACGACACCCCCGCCGTCAAGGAGGGCCGCGTCGTGCGCGGCGTGATCGAGGACAACCGCCCCGCCGGAACGCAGGGCTACTGGATCAACACCCGCCGCGAGAAATTCGCCGACCCGCGCGTGCGCGAGGCGATCGCGCTGGCCTTCGATTTCGAGTGGTCGAACAAGACGCTCTTCTACGACCTCTACTACCGCACCAACAGTTTCTTCGAGAATTCGCCCTTCGAGGCGTCGGGCGAGCCGACCGAGGAGGAGTTCGCGCTCCTCAAGCCGTTCGGCGACAAGGTACCCCAGACGGTCTTCAGTGAAGCCTACGAACCCCCCGTCACCGACGGCACGGGCCGCGCGCGGCAGAACATCCGCGCGGCGCAGAAGCTGCTCGACGATGCGGGCTGGAAGCTGGTCGAGGGCAAGCGCGTCAATGCCGAGGGCGAGCCGCTGACCATCGAGTTCCTGGACGATTCCCCCACCTGGGGTCGCATCACGGGGCCGTATATTCAGAACCTCGAACGTCTGGGCATCGATGCGGCGATCCGGCAGGTGGACCGCCCGCAATACCAGCGCCGGCAGAAGGAATTCGACTACGACATCGTCGTCACGCGTCTGGCCTTCACCATGACGCCCGGCCCGACCCTGCCCAATATCTTCGGCAGCGCGGCGGCGGATGAGAACGGCAGCTTCAACCTTTCGGGTATCCGCGACGAGGTGGTCGACGATCTGCTGGTCAAGGCTCAGGAAGCGAACACGCGCGAGGAGCTCTACACCGCCCTGCGCGCCGTCGACCGCATCCTGCGCGCCAATCACTACTGGGTGCCGCACTGGTCGAAGGGGAGCCACACCATCGCCTATCGCGACACGTTCGGCTTTCCGGAGACCAAGCCCTCGCTCGAACGCGGCATCTACGACACCTGGTGGGTCGCCTCCGACTCCGATGACGGGGCCGCGGCCTCAGAAAAGGCCGACTGACGCATGGGCGCCTATAT
>Ga0209831_1002898_pt1 | contig 14567 bp, 13 predicted proteins | sample Maine_Asex4_meta_FD_187451 | JGI IMG/M metagenome (GOLD analysis project Ga0209831, IMG submission 187451) | Marine algal microbial communities from Maine, USA - Maine_Asex4_metaG (SPAdes) (version 2) | ecosystem: Host-associated > Algae > Red algae > Unclassified | place: Maine, USA | collected...
CCCGATAAATACCAGCGCAGAGAATCAGAAAATATCCAATCCGTCAAAATGCGTGAAACGGGGCACTAGTTTCTTTGTTCTTGCAGGTTTTTTAACCGAAAACCGGTGGCCGCTTTTCTGAAAACCTGCTTAGTATCCCGCGCGACAATCGCAGAGAGGATCGAAGACCCCATGGCGGAGAAGAAGCAGCGTGCCCTGTTCGAGCAGGCGACGACCACCGGACCGAACGCCCCGGTGGCCCCCGTCGTCACGCCCGACCGTCGCCGTCATCGCATCGCGATGTGGCAGTTCGCGATTGCCGGGCTGGTCGTGCTGATGATCGTGGTCGGCGGGCTGACCCGGCTGACCGATAGCGGGCTGGCGATCACCGAATGGAACCTCGTCACCGGCACCCTGCCGCCGTTCTCCGGGGCCGGGTGGGAAGCGGAATTCGCCAAGTACCGGACGATCCCCGAGTTCACCGAGATGAACTACGACATGACGATGGCGGAGTTCAGGACGATCTACTGGTGGGAATGGGGGCACCGGTTCCTCGGGCGCATCATCGGGCTGGCCTATCTGCTGCCGCTGGTCTTCTTTGGCGTTCGCAAGGCGATCCCCGCCGGGTGGACCGGTCGCCTGATCGTGCCGGGGGTGCTGATCCTCGTGCAAGGAGCGGTAGGCTGGTGGATGGTGTCCTCGGGCCTGACCGAGCGCGTCGACGTGGCGCCCTACCGCCTCGCGGTCCATCTCGGCATCGCCTTCGTCATCCTCGCGCTGCTGGTCTGGAACGGCTTGCGCCTGTCGCGGCCCGAGCACGTCTCGCTCGCCGCGCGGCGTCAGCGGATGGGCGGCATGGTCGGCGCGTTCAACATCGTCGGCGTGCTCACCTTCGTGCAGATACTCGCCGGTGCCTTGGTCGCCGGGCATGATGCCGGGCGCGGCTATACCGACTGGCCGCTGATGAACGGGGCGATCCTGCCGCCCGAAGCGACCGAGATGACGCCGTTCTGGAAGAACTTCTTCGAGAACCCCGCCCTCGTCCAGTTCGACCACCGCATCATCGGCTACGCGCTCTTCGCGGGCTTCGTCTGGCTGTGGCTGCGCAGCCGTCGCAGCGGTCATGCACGCCTGAAACGCTGGACCGACTGGGCGATGGTCGCCGCGACGGGACAGATGATCTGGGGCATCCTCACGGTCCTGAACGGCGCGCCGCTGGTCTATGCCATCGTGCACCAGGCCGGGGCCATCGTGCTGACGATCCTGCTGGTCCGCGCCCGCTACGAGGCGGCGTACCCGACCGAACAGAAGATCGCCCGCGCATGAGCGACGTGAAGCTGGACGCGATCGCGCTCGACGCCTTCCTCGCGCGCGAGTTCCCGCAGATCCACGATCAGCTCGCCATCGAGGAGATCGCGCCGATGCGCGCCCGCATGCGCCTGCACTGCGACGACCGCCACCTGCGCCCCGGCGGCACGGTGTCTGGCCCCTCCATCATGCTGCTCGCGGATGTCAGCTTCTACGTCGCCATCCTCGCCATGATCGGGCCGGAAGCCCTGACCGTCACGACCAACATGACGCTCAACTTCCTGCGTAAGCCCGCGAAGGAAGACCTGCTCTGCGATGCCCGCATCCTGAAACTGGGGCGGCGGCTGGTCACGGGCGACTGTCTGCTTTACAGCGTAAGCGGATCGTCCGACGCGCCCGTCGCGCAAGCCACCGTCACCTATGCCCGCCCCTGATCCTTCGGAGACCCGCCCATGTCCAATCTCTTCCTAGAAGACTGGTCCACCCCCTTCGGCATCCCCCCCTTCGACCGGATCGAGCCGGAGCATTACCGCCCCGGCTTCGATATGGGGATCGCGGAGTGGCGCGCCGAGATCGAGGTGATCGCGACCGCCGGGGCCGACCCGAGTTTCGCCAATACCATCGAGGCGATGGAGATGGCGGGCGAGCGGCTGGACCGGGTGGCGTCGGTGTTCTTCAACCTGTGCAGCGCCGATACTTCGCCCGAACTTCAGGAGATCGAGGCCGAGATTGCGCCCGTGCTGGCGCGCAACTCGTCCGAGATCAACATGGATGCCCGCCTCTTCGCGCGGATCGATGCTCTGTACGAGGCGCGCGATACGCTGGATCTCACGCCCGAACAGAAGCGCGTGCTGACGCTGTATCACGAGGGGTTCGTGCGGGCCGGGGCGCGACTGGACGAGGCGGGCCGGGCGCGGATGACCGAGATCATGCAGCGGCTGGCGGCGCTGGGGGCGGCGTTCTCCAAGAACCTGCTGGCCGACGAGGCCGATCTGGAATTGCTGGTCGAGGACCGCGCGGATCTGGCGGGCCTGTCCGACTCGCTGATCGACGCGGCGGCAAAGGCGGCGGAGGATCGCGGGAAACCGGGCCGCTACGCCATTACGGCCAGCCGGTCGAGCATCGAGCCGTTCCTGCAATCCGCCGAGCGCCGCGACCTGCGCGAGGCGGCATGGCGCGGCTTCGTCGGGCGGGGCGAGGCGCGGGCCGAGACGGCGACATCCGATATCATCGCCGAGACGATGAAACTGCGGCAGGAGCGTGCGCGGCTGCTGGGGTTCGAGACCTTCGCGCATTACAAGCTCGACAACCAGATGGCGAAAGCGCCCGAGAACGTGGCCGCCCTGCTGGAGCGTGTCTGGGACCGGGCGAGCGCCAGCGCGGTGCGCGAACGAGCCAAGCTTCAGGCGCTGGTGGCGGAAGAGGGCGGCAATTTCGAGATTCAGCCCTGGGACTGGGCGTATTACGCCGAGAAGATCCGCAAGCGTGATCTCGATCTGGACGATGCGGAGGTGAAGCCGTATCTTCAGCTCGACCGGATGATCGACGCGGCCTTCGACACCGCGACCCGCCTCTTCGGCCTGAGCTTCACCGAACTGCCCGACGCACCGCGCCACCACGCCGATGCGCGGGTGTGGGAGGTGAAGGACCGGGACGGTGCGCATCTCGCCGTCTTCATCGGCGATTATTTCGCGCGACCCTCCAAGCGGTCGGGTGCGTGGATGAGCGGGTTTCGCGACCAGCACAAGCTGGGTGGGCCGGACATGGACGGAAATGTTCGCCCCATCATCGTGAACACGATGAATTTCTCCAAGCCCGCCGCCGGGGGCACCGCGCTCCTGACCTTCGACGACGCGCGCACGCTGTTCCACGAGTTCGGCCACGGCCTGCACGGCATGATGTCGGATGTCACCTATCCGCGTATTTCCGGCACCTCGGTCGCGCGCGATTTCGTGGAACTGCCGTCGCAGCTCTACGAACACTGGCTGATGGAGCCGTCCCTCCTGCGCGAGTTCGCGCGCCATTCCAAGACGGGCGAGCCGATCCCCGACACCCTGCTGGAAAAGGTGCGCCGGGCGCAGACCTTCGACAAGGGGGCCGAGACGGTGCAGTACCTCGCCAGCGCCATCGTCGATCTGGAGGTGCATCGGTCGGAAATCGGCGAGGATTTCGATATCGTCGCCTTCGAGCGCCGGACCCTCGACCGGATCGACATGCCCGACGGGCTGACGATGCGCCACCGCACGCCGCATTTCGCCCATGTGTTCAGCGGCGACGGCTATTCGTCGGGCTATTACAGCTACATGTGGTCCGAAGTGATGGACGCGGATGCGTTCGGCGCGTTCGAGGAGGCGGGGGACGCCTTCGACGCCGACACCGCGCGGGCGCTGTCCGAGAACATTTACAGCGCGGGCGGGCGGCAGGACCCGGAGGAGGCCTACGCCGCCTTCCGGGGTCGCGGGCCGGAGCCGGACGCGTTGCTCCGGCGGCGCGGCTTGCTGGACGACGCAGCGTAGTTACAGCATGAGCAGCGTGGGGATCGCGACCAGCGCGAGCAGGGCGCCCCACGCGCTCCACAGCAGACGCATGGTGCGCAGGATGTCGGCCCCGCCGATCGCGTGCGCGCCCTCGTCGTTCACGAAGGGGTCGTCGGTCAGGATGCCGTCATAGACGCGCGGGCCGGACAGGGCGACGTCGAGCGAGTGGGCCGCCGCCGCTTCCGGCCACCCGGCATTGGGCGAGCGGTGCGCGGGCGCCTCTTCCATCACGCCGTCGAAGCGCCGCGAGAACGCCTCGACCGGGCCGAGACCGTCCCGCCCTCGCCGCCGGAGGATACCGGCGAAGACGATCAGGAAAGCGGAAATCCGGGCGGGTATCCAGTTGAGCAGATCGTCGAGGCGGGCCGCCGCCCAGCCGAATTCCTCGTATCGCGCGTTGCGGTATCCGATCATCGAATCGGCGGTATTGACGATCTTGTAGATCGCCATGCCGGGCAGGCCCAGCAGCAGGAACCAGAAGGCGGGCGCGACGATACCGTCGGAGAAGTTCTCCGCCGCCGATTCGATGGCCGCGCGGGCGACGTCCGTCTCGTCCATCGTCGCCGTCTCGCGCCCGACGATCATCGCGACCGCCTTGCGCCCCGCCTCCACCGACCCGCCTAGCGCCGTGGCCACCGCGCGCACGTGGTCCATCAGGCTCCGCTGCGCCAGCAGGATCGCGGCGCCCAGCACCTCGAACACGCCGAAGAAGATGTCGAGCGAGAGCACTCGCGCAATGGCGAAGGCGATCACGACCAGCACGGCGACCGCCATCACCCCCTTCGCCCGCCGCCCCGCGCCCCGGTTCAGCGCCGCGTCGAGCGCGCCGACCAGCCGCCCCATCAGGACCGCCGGATGCGGCACGCGCTGCCATACCCGGTCGGGTTCGCCGAAGACAGCATCGAGAATCAGGGCCAAGGCAAGCATCAGACGCTCACGTCCATCCGATCTTCTCGCGCAGGAAGGCGTAGCCCAGCGCCGTGAAGGTGGCGCGCTCGGCATTGTCCTTGCCGTAGCCATGCCCCCCGGCGGGCGGCTCGTAGAGCCATGCCTCGTGCCCCATGGCTTCGAGTTTCGCCACCATCTTGCGCGCGTGGCCGGGATGGACGCGGTCGTCCTTGCGGGCCGTGGCGATGAGGACGGGGGGATAGTCGGCATCGGCGCGGGCGGTGTGATAGGCGGACATCTCGGACAGGTATTCCCATTCCTCGGCCTTGTCGGGGTCGCCGTATTCCGCGATCCAGCTCGCCCCGGCCAGCAGCTTGGTATAGCGGCGCATGTCGATCAGGGGGATGGTGCAGAAGAGGGCGCCGAACCGGTCGGGATAGCGGGTCAGCATATTGGCGATCAGGTGCCCGCCATTCGAGCCGCCCTCGGCGGCAATGCGCCCCGGCACCGTGACCCCGCGCTCGACAAGATCCTGCGCGACGGCGGCGAAATCGTCGTGGGACAGGCGCTTGTTGGCCAGCCGTCCCGCGTCGTGCCAGCGCGTACCGAACTCGCCCCCGCCGCGGATATTGGCCATGACGGAGACGCCGCCCTTCTCCAGCCACGTCTTGCCGATGGCCGCGTCGTAGGAGGGCAGCATGGGCATGCCGAAGCCGCCATAACCCGTCAGATGGACCGGCGCATCGCCGCTCGCTCCGTCCGGTCCGACTTGCACGTAAGGGATACGCTCGCCATCGGTCGAGATCGCCTCGTGGCGCGTGACGCTCAGGCCGTTCGTGTCGAAATGAACGGGCGCGCGGCGCAGGAGGGCGGGGGCCGCGTCGGGCTTGGCCGGGTCGATGAGAAGGAGGGTCGCGGGGGTGAGCGGGTCCTGGATATTGGCCAGCAGCGTGCCGTCGGATTCAGCGCGAACGCTGTCGAGCGGCCAGACGAAAGCGGTGCCGATCTCGGGGAAACCGTCGACCCTCTCGTCCGCCCAGCGGTCGCCGTTCCGCCGCCAGATCGTATGCACGGGGCGCATGTCGTCGAGGGTGCAGACCATCAGCGCATCGTCGTTCAGCCAGAAGAAATGACTGATCGCCAGCCGCTCGCCGGGGGTGAAGAGGCACTGGAAATCCCGGCTCCCCTCCATGAAACGCGTCCGGTCGATGACCAGCAGGCTGTCGGAAACATGCGTCTCGCCCGCCACTGTCCAGTCCGTGCGCGGCTTGACGGCGAGGGCGGTGTCGGTCAGGTCGCTGCGGGCATCGTGGGGCAGATCGATGAGGGTTTCCGGTCCGTCGAGACCACCGAGATGCATCTCCGTCTCGAAGAAGCCGATGACGTCGATATAGGCGACGAGGGGCGGCTTTCCCTCCCGCTCGATCTTGCCCATGCCGCAGGCGAGGTGATCCCCGGGTACCTCGAACACCACCGGCGCATCCGCGAAATCGGTCCCCCGGCGCCAGATGCGGGCGGTGCGGGCATAGCCCGAACTCGTCGCCATTCCCTCGCCCAATGCCGAGCCGACGAGCAGGGTATCGCGGTCGTACCAGTCGATATCGGTCTTGCCTTCTGGCAGCGTGAACCCGCCCTCGATGAAGGTGCAGCTTTCCATGTCGAACTCGCGCACGACCTTGGCATCGCCGCCCCCGACCGACAGGAAGACGAGCGCGCGATCGTGGGTTACGGGGAACGTGCGCGCCCCGGCCCAGACCCAGTCCTCGCCCTCCTCGGCAGCCAGCGCGTCGATATCGATGACCACGTCCCAGTCGGGCGCCCCCGTTCGGAACGCCGCCAGCGACGTGCGTCGCCACAGGCCCTTGGGGTTCTCCGCGTCGATCCAGAAATTGTAGAGCCATCCGGCCCGCCGCGTGACGTGGGGCAGCTTGTCGGGACTGTCCATGATGGCGAGGAGGGCGGCGCGGTCGGCGTCGAACCCCGGTCCGGCGAACGCGGCCCGCGTCCTGGCGCTGCGCTCGTCGACCCAGGCCACGGCCTTTTCGCCGACGATATCCTCCAGCCAGAGATGCGGGTCCTCGTCGGGGCGGTCGAGCGTGGGCAGGTCGCGCATGAGTAACCTCGTCTTAACGATTTATATCGTCCGCAGTACAACCTCGCCCGCGACCCGGTCAATCGTCACCGTCGCCCCTTTTCCAGATCCTCGCCCCAACGTTTCGTCACTGGGGCGTCGAGGTCGAAGAGGTCGAGCGCGCGTCCGACCGTCTGATCGACCAGTTCCTCGATGGTCTTCGGTTCGGAGTAGAAGGCGGGCGCGGGCGGGTAGATGATCGCGCCGATCTCGCTCGCCGCCGTCATGTTGCGCAGATGGCCGGTATGCAGCGGCGTCTCGCGCACCATGAGGACGAGGCGCCGCCGCTCCTTGAGCACCACGTCGGCGGCGCGGGCCAGCAATCCGCCCGTCACGCCGGTCGCGATTTCGGCCAGCGTCTTCATCGAGCAGGGAACGACGAACATCCCGAGCGTCTTGAACGATCCGGAACTGATGGCCGCGCCGATATCCTGCGCGCCGTAATGGTGATTCGCGAGGGCGGCGAGGTCGCCGTATTCCATCCCTGTCTCGTAATTAAGGGTCAGGCGTCCCGGTTTGGACACGACCAGATGCGTCTCGACCTCCATCTCCCGCAGGATCTGGAGGGTACGGACGGCATAGGCTGCGCCGGATGCGCCGCTGACGCCGACGATGAGTCTTTTCGGGACGGGATCGTTCATCATGGGCGGCTCCAGATAGGGCGGTTCGGCCCTTTATCGATCAATAAAACCGGATGACAGGCCGCTTTTTCGGTGGTGTAGTGGAGGCCCCGAAGAGCAGCCAAAAGAGCAGAAGGAGAGTGACGATGAGCATGACGTCCCATGTTGAATCCCTCAAGCGCAAGCACCAGAAACTCGAAAGCGAGATATCCGAGACGATGCGCCATCCGGGCGCGGACCCGGCCGAGCTTACCGCGCTCAAGCGCGAGAAGCTGAAGTTGAAGGACGAGATCGAGAAGCATAGCGGCACGCTTCACTGACCTGATCTGACGATTGAAATCACGGAGCGCCTGACGGGAAGCCGTCAGGCGCTTTCGCGTTCCGCCCCGCGCCTTGCGAGCGCCTGACGGAAGAACGACACGACCCACCCGGCGAAGAGGGCATTGTCGACCCCGCCCTCCAGCGTACCCAGCGCCCGGTCGGCCACATCGTCGGGGATGCCGCTGCCGCCCCGGCGCAGGTGAATGATCCCGGCCTCGTAGCTTGCGTCGAATTCCGGATGCGGCTGGATCGACATCGCGCGGTCGCCATCGGCATCGCCATAGGCCAGCCCCGCGTAATCGCAGAACTCCGACGAGGCGATGACGCGCGCGCCTTCCGGTTTCTCGACCACCTGATCCTGATGCATCGCGTGCAGGTTGACGGTGCCGCGCCCCCCGGCCATCCACTCGGGCGCGCCGTCCTCCAGCCGATAGCTGTGCACCCCCGCGCCCCAGCCGCGATCCGATTTCACGACCTTGCCGCCCATGGCCTCGGCGAGGATCTGGTGCCCGAAGCAGACGCCGACGATGGGCACCTTCGCCGCATAGGTCTCGCGCAGGAACGCCTTCAGCGGCTCCATCCACGGCAGGCCGTCGTAGACACCGTGCGCCGATCCCGTGACGATCCAGCCGTCCGCGTCATGCGGCGAGGCGGGGATGCGGCCCGCGTCGATGACGTCCCAGCCCTCGACCTCGACGCTCGTATCGGCGAGGTGCAGGAAATCGCGGAACATGGGCACGTATTCGCCGTGGTCGGGCACCAGGGCGGGGTTGACCTTGCCGGTTTCGAGAATGCCGATCTTCATGCGCGGTTCCTTTTCTGCGAAGGCGGTAGGGTAGCGCCCGCCCCGCCCGTTATCCATCTCCTTCGCGCAGGAAATCGCGCACCGGGGTCCAGACCGCATCATCCGCCAGATCCCCCAGCACGACGCCCAGATGCCCGGTATCGGGTTGCAGTACCTGCGCGGCCCCGACCGCCTCCACCAGCGGCAGGGCGCAGGCGGGGGGCACGACGCTGTCGCGCGTACCGGCCACCACCATGACCGGGGCGCGGATCGCCCCGGCTTCGAGCGCCCGCCCGCCGATATCCCATGCGCCCTGCACGAGGGCATTGTCGACCAGCCATTCGCCGAAGCATTCGAGCGCCACGGGCAGGGGGATGCCGATCCCGTCGTTCAACCAGTCCTCGATCGCCACGAACCGCTTCGCCGCCGCGTCCATCGGGTCGCCCGCGCCGAAGCGGCGGAACTTGCGCGTCCCCGCCTCCATGTCGCGCATGGCGAAGAAGGTCTGCACGACCTGCGGCGGGATGGTGCCGAACAGCGCGGCCATGGTCATCAGCGAGGCTTCGAGCTTCTTGCGCGTGTCGCGGAATTTCTCGTGTTCGGGGAAATGCGTGAAGTCCCAAGGCGTGCCGACCGCCACCACCCGGCCCACCCGCTCCGGCTCCAGCGCCGCGAGGGCCAGCGCGATCGGCCCGCCCATGCAATACCCTGCGAGGTTGACCGGCCCGCCGCCGCAGGCACGCTGCACCGCCCGCAACCCCGGGCGCAACCGCTCCTCCAGATAGGTGCCGATATGGAAATGCGCCTCGCGCGGTCCCGGCTCGCCCCAGTCGAACAGGAACGGGCGAAAGCCGTTGGCGGCGAGCCAGCGCATGCGCGAACTCGCCACTGTCAGATCCATGATGAAGGCGCGGTTGATCATCGACGGGATCACCAGCAGCGGCACGCCATCCCCGCCGTAATCGATCACCCGCGTGGCCCCCCGCGACCACAGCGACGGGGCGCCGGGGACGCTGTGACGGTACGGATGGCGCTGATACCGTGCCAGCCCGGTCAGCACGCCGTCCACCTCCGCCGCCAGCGCGCCCATGCCCGCCGGATCGGCATGCGGATCGGCGGCCATCTCCGTCAGGCGCGCCAGCGCCGTCTCGCGCAGGTGGCGCAGCACGAGACCCGCCCCGTCCCATCGGTAATCGGGATGAGCCTGTGTGGATGCGGGCGCCTCGTCGTCGGTCATGCGGTCCTTTCGCGGAGCGGTACATCGGCGCGAATTTGGTTGCCCCGCTCATGGTGCGGTGCGATACTGCGCGCCCCAGCCAAGCATCGCCTGTCGGAGAAGCAAATGTCGAGCGCCAAGGAAGACAAGCGCGATGCGCAGCCGGGCGATGGCCCCGTGCCCATCACGATCAAGAAATACGCGAATCGCCGTCTCTACAACACCTCGACCAGCAGCTACGTAACGCTCGACACGCTGTCGGGCATGGTCAAGGACGGGCAGGACTTCCTCGTCTTCGACGCCAAGAGCGGCGACGACATCACCCGCTCCGTCCTCACGCAGATCATCTTCGAGGAAGAGGCGAAGGGCGAGAACCTCCTGCCGATCAAGTTCCTGCGCCAGCTCATCGGCTTCTACGGCAATTCGATGCAGGCCTTCGTGCCCGACTATCTGGACATGAGCATGGAGAGCCTGACCAAGAACCAGGCCGAATTCACGCGCGCTTTCGGGGGCGGGGCGGCGGCCGAGGCGATGAAGGCCATGACCGCCAAGAATACCGAACTGTTCCGCAACGCCATGACGATGTTCACGCCCTTCGGCCAGATGCCGGGGATGACCCTGCCGGGCGACACCGCCGAACCGTCGGCCAAGGCCGAGAAGCCCGCCGATATCGACGACCTGCGCGATCAGATCGCCAAGCTGCAGAGCGCCATCGACGCGATGGCGAAGAAGGACAAGTAGCGGCGCGGGCGACATCGTTCCACCCGTACCGCTCCGGATGACCCTGTCGTCCGACGATGGCCGCCCGGGGATGTGTTTCTGCATCCGGGCCGGAAACGCTTTTCTCCTTGCATGATGTGCAATCATCGTTCCCTTCGCAGGGCGGCGACCGTCTTCGTTCGGGTCGAAAAGGGGTTCCCCCGCCTTCCCTAATCGCGATAAGGCAATCGCCACAGGCAACAGGGGAGAGATGCCATGGACCGCGAGCAGCTTCAGACCACCATCGACACCGCCTTCGACGCGCGGGCCGACGTGACGCCCGACACCAAGGGCGAGACGCGTGACGCGGTGGAGGAGACGCTGAACCTGCTGGACAGCGGTGCCCTGCGCGTCGCGGAAAAGGGCGCGGATGGCGACTGGACCGTGAACCAGTGGGCCAAGAAGGCCGTGCTCCTCTCCTTCCGCCTCAACGACATGACGACGATCGAGGGCGGCCCCGGCGGGGCGACATGGTGGGACAAGGTGCCGTCGAAATTCGAGGGATGGGGCGCGGCGGAATTCGGCGAGGCGGGTTTCCGCGCGGTTCCCAACTGCATCGTCCGGCGCAGCGCCTACATCGCCCCCGGCGTGGTGCTGATGCCCAGCTTCGTCAATCTCGGCGCGCATGTCGGCAGCGGCACGATGGTCGATACCTGGGCCACCGTCGGCTCCTGCGCCCAGATCGGCAAGGACGTGCATATCTCGGGCGGCGCGGGCATCGGCGGCGTGCTGGAGCCTCTTCAGGCAGGACCCGTCATCATCGAGGACAACTGCTTCATCGGCGCGCGGTCCGAGGTGGTCGAGGGCGTGGTCGTGCGCGAGGGCGCGGTGATCGGCATGGGCGTCTTCATCGGCGCGTCGACCAAGATCGTCGACCGCGCGACGGGCGAGATCTTCATGGGCGAGGTTCCCGCCTACTCGGTCGTCGTCTCCGGCTCGATGCCCGGCAAGCCCTTCCCCGACGGGACGCAAGGCCCCAGCCTCTACTGTGCTGTCATCGTGAAGCGCGTGGACGAGCGCACCCGGTCGAAGACGGGTGTGAACGAGCTGCTGCGCGATTGAACGCAGCAGCTCGGCGCGGCGGGCCTCAGCTCGCCGCGCGCGCCCGGTCGAACCCATCGGACAGGTCCGCGATGATGTCGTCGACATCCTCCAGCCCGACATGGATGCGCATGACCTGACCCTCGGCCACATCTTCGCGCGGCCAGCGGGTCGCCGAGCGGATATTCGGCGGATCGACGGGAATCAGCAGGCTCTCGAATCCGCCCCACGAATACCCCATCCCGTGCAGTCGCATCGAATCCATCATCGCCGCCAGCGCGGGCGTGTTGCTCAACGACGGCTTGAGCACGAACCCGAACAGGCTTGAAGCGCCGAGAAAATCGCGTTTCCACAGCGCATGCCCCCGGTCGTCCGGCAGAGCAGGGTAGAGCACCTGCGCCACCTCGTCGCGCCCCATCAACCAGTCGGCGACCTTCATCGCGCTGTTCCAGTGATGGGGCAGACGGGCATGGATGGTCCGGATGCCGCGCATGGCGAGGAAAACGTCGTCGGGCGAGGGACATATGCCCGTTTCCTGCTGCGCTTTCTGAAATGCGGGATAGGCGGCTTCGGTACAGGTCACGCTGCCCATGACCAGGTCGGAATGGCCGGAGATATATTTCGTGACCGCCTGACACGACACATCCACCCCATGCTCGAACGGCTTGAAATACAAGGGCGATGCCCAGGTATTGTCCATGATGACCGTCGCGCCCCCGGCATGGGCGACCTCCGCGATGGCGGGAATGTCCTGCACCTCGAACGTCCACGATCCGGGGCTTTCGACCCAGACGACGCGCGTGTTCGGGCGCATCATCTCGCGGATGCCGCCCCCGAGCAGCGGATCGTAATACGTGGTCTCGATCCCCATCCGCCGCAGCATCCCGCCGCAGAACGCGCGCACGGGACCGTATACGCTGTCGGGCATCAGCAAATGATCGCCACTATCGAGATAGGCGAGCAGCGGCAGGGTGCAGGCGGCCAGCCCGGAGCATTGCAGCCGCGTGCGGTATCCGCCCTCCAGCGACTTGATCGCCTCCTCCAGCGCGAAGGTCGTCGTCGTGCCGTGGACGCCGTAGGTATGCCCGTCTCCCGAGCGGATATGCCGCGATCCGCGCAACTCTTCCAACGTCGGAAACAGGATCGTCGAGGCGTGCAGGACCGGCGGATTGACCACGCCGCCAAAGGCGTGCGGCGTACGTCCTGCATGGGTCGCTTTGGTGGCGTCTTTCATGGAAGTGACTCTCTCTCAAGGCGAAAAGGTATCGTAAGGGTAGTGTGCGCGATGCGGTAACGAACCGGCTCCGAATGTGTTACAAAGCTGGATTCAAAGAGGTTATACTGGGGCGAACGGGGTTTCGCCTCGATTGCGGTTGAAAGCATTCCTTAAGATGATAGAGATTCTCACAGGCCGTGATCGTCCGTAGAAGGGCGGTCGGTTTATCGCGCATGACGTCATGCGCCAATATCTGAAGTCAACAGGGATGCTATTCATGAAACTTCGTTCTGTAACGGGCGCTCTCACCGCACTCGGACTGGTCATGTCCTCTTCCGCCGCCTTCGCCGACGGCCACGGCGACGGTGCGCTCGGCGCCGTCATGAGCAACGGCTCCGTCCAGTGCGGCGTCTCCCAGGGTCTTCCCGGTTTCTCCAACAAGGATGACGCGGGCAACTGGACCGGGATCGACGTCGATTTCTGCCGCGGCATCGCCGCCGCCGTCTTCGGTGATTCGAACGCCGTGAAGTTCACGCCCCTCTCCGCCAAGGAGCGTTTCACCGCGCTTTCCTCGGGCGAGGTCGACGTCCTGTCGCGCAACACGACCTGGACGATGACCCGCGACACGCAGCTGGGCCTCAACTTCGCCGGCGTCAACTACTATGACGGCCAGGGCATGATGGTTCCCTCCAGCCTCGGCGTCACCTCGGCCCTCGAACTCGACGGCGCGTCGATCTGCACCAACACGGGCACGACGACCGAGCTGAACATCACCGATTACTTCCGCTCGAACGGCATGTCCTTCGAGCTGGTCGCCTTCGAGAAGGCCGACGAAGTGGTCGCGGCCTACGATTCGGGCCGTTGCGACGTCTACACGACCGACAAGTCGGGCATCGCGGCCCAGCGCCTCAAGCTGACCGACCCCAACGCCCACACGATCCTCCCCCAGACGATCTCGAAGGAGCCGCTCGGCCCCGTCGTGCGTCAGGGTGACGACGGCTGGTTCAACGTGGTCCGCTGGACGCTGAACTGCATGATCAACGCCGAGGAAATGGGCGTCTCGAAGGCGAACATCGCCGACATGATGACCAGCAGCAACCCTGGCATCGCCCGCCTGCTCGGCACCGAAGGAACCTTCGGCGAGAACCTGGGCATCGACAACGCATGGTGCGCCAACATCATCGGCCAGGTCGGCAACTACGGCGAGACGTATGAAGCCAATGTCGGCGCCAACACGCCGCTCAAGCTGGTCCGCGACGGCAGCGTGAACGCGCTGTGGACGCAGGGCGGCCTGATGTACGCTCCCCCGATCCGCTAAGACGATCCGGGCCGTCCCTCCACCGAGGGGCGGCCCTTTTCGATATACGATCTGACGTCTGCAAGGTGTGGGGAAACGGACCGCGATGGCATACAACACCGAGCCCGAGAACAGGGGCGGCACCGATGACGAAGGCGGTCTCGCCGCGCTGATCTACGACCCAAAGGCCCGCGGGCTATTGTTCCAGATCATCCTGCTGCTCGCCGTCGTCGGCTTCTTCGCGTGGGTGCTCGACAACACGATCACCAACCTCGCGGTGCAGAACAAGAAATCGGGCTTCGATTTCCTGGGTGAAAGCAGCGGCTTCCAGATCCTGACGACGCTCGGCACCTTCCTCGTCGAGTCCCGCCCGGGCATGGCGACCTATTTCGACATCTTCTGGATCGGGGTGGTCAACACGCTGGCCGTCGCCGTGGTCGGCATCATCCTCGCCACCATCATCGGTTTCG
>Ga0209831_1002899_pt1 | contig 14567 bp, 8 predicted proteins | sample Maine_Asex4_meta_FD_187451 | JGI IMG/M metagenome (GOLD analysis project Ga0209831, IMG submission 187451) | Marine algal microbial communities from Maine, USA - Maine_Asex4_metaG (SPAdes) (version 2) | ecosystem: Host-associated > Algae > Red algae > Unclassified | place: Maine, USA | collected...
CGAAGAATGCAACTTACTTGCAGCTTGCCTTATGTACATCCTTATTGAAGAGCCAGAAGGTAAATTTATAACTTCTATTACGGTGGATGGTAATGAGGTGATTCTTGCTACTCCAATTGAAATCACGGCTGATAATAAGCACATGATTTTAAAAACAATCTGTGAAAGATTGTATAACAACGAAACTCTTCAACAGACTAATGCAAGAGTATGGTGTAATTTCACTGCCGATGGATCTCTTGAGATTTTAGATATTGGAAAGCTGGACCTTTCAATATCAGTAGATGGCGCGCCAGTAGATACGGTAAAGCTTTGTAACTCTGAAGTAGTCTGCCCTTTCATCCTGCAAGGATACGAAGGTGATACTATTTTGGTTAATGGCGAAGAAGTAGCAATTTCAGATTTAGAAGCAGTTGATGGCATATATGCAGTAGAGACAGGTACTTCAACCCTTCCAAATGGAACAGAAAACTTCGTAAAGTTTTGGGCTAAGAAGCCAGTTTCTGTAACTGATTCTACTGGAGAAATTTGTGCTTTAGAGTGTGGCGATTGTAAAACAATTTTCTTTCCTGACGCTGAAGAAGTAGCAGAAGGCGACGGAAAAAGAGTTATAGAAAAAAGTGAAATTCCAGAAGCCCTTACTTCAAAGCCAATAGAAGATATGAATGCAAGTGAGCTTAAGGCTTATGCTTCTGATAATTCTATCGACTTAAAAGGAGCCACAAAGAAAACGGACATAAAAAAAGAGATTGATGATTATTTAGCTTCTCAAGAAGAGGCGTAATTTTTAAAGAGGTATTTTTCCAGTTTTAATTGACATGAGAAAGGCAGGTTTTAATGACTTGCCTTTTTTTTAAACTCTTAAAAAAAGATGAAGCGTTTTTTTATATCCATAATTTCAATAATATTATTTTCTTTCAGTGGATTATCTCAGAAAAATCTTTCTATAGAATGCGGCGCAGAATGTGGTATAGTCATAACAGGACAGAAGCCAAACTCAATTGAGTATTTTGATGGCTACTCTTTTCTTGACGAAAGCGGAAATATTACTTTATATAACTCCAACGGAAGTCAAAGTTTTCAGTGGACCAATTTAAGGATTTCTAATTATGCTGAAATCGTAGAATTGCTTGCTGGATGCACTTTTTGCTCTGGAGGAGCATCTGTAGGGGACCCTATACCAAATCAAGTTAATGTATGTGATACTTGTTCAGTGTCTTTATTGGAAGAACTTATAGACTCTGTATCAGCCATGGATATAGCATTTCCAGACTCTTTTAAAGTGGAAGGTATAGATAATATTCTTTTATGTCTTGACAGCGTTAAATTATTAAATGCAGAATTAATAGAAGCAATAAACGATGGCATAGAGGTTACAATAACAAATGATCCTTTAGAAGTAAATGTAGACTTTACTGAGTTGATTGAGTTCTTGGATGGCAAATTTGAAAATTTTGAAGTAACAGCTACTATAGATAATTGGGAAGACTTATTCGAATGGCTATTAGAAAACGAACTTAATGTAAGCTTTGACGAATTGACTGAGTGGCTTGCAGGAAATTCACTTGATGTCAATGTTGACTTCTCTGACTTGTTTGAATGGTATGCTGAAAACTGCCTTAATGTTAATGTCAAAAACATAGATCAAGTGGCTGATGCCATAGCGGAAGCAATGGCAGAGCAAGATCTACAAGTAACAATCACTAATGGGCCATTGGAAGTAGAAGTTGATTTTACTGAACTCATTGATTTTTTTTCTGATGAATTTGATGATTTTAATGTCACGGCTACAATTGAAAACTGGGAAGATTTATTCGAGTGGCTAAATGAAAATGATCTAAATGTAGATTTTTCAGCCTTAACCGATTGGTTAGATGAAAATTCATTAGATGTCAATGTCGATTTTTCAGATCTATTTGAATGGTATGCAGAGAATGAACTTAACGTAGATGGTATCGATGAGATATTAGATAAGCTTTGCGATATTGATTCTACTTTACAGGTTGCACAGACTGATTCTATATTAGAAGTTTGGTGTGCGGCAGATAGCTTATTAGCTGAAGAGTTATTAGAGAATGACAGCCTATTACTTTCTTGCTTAGATTCATTGAAGACATTACTTAATGACACTTTACAAGTTGCTATCACCGAGCCAATAGAAGTTATTTTTCCAGATAGCACAGGAAGTCATATCACAGTTTCGGGGAATACTCAAGATACAGTCCTACACTCGCTGATAGATTCTCTTTTAGGAGATATAGATTATGATACTGAGTTAGTTTTTTATTGTGGTGAAGATGGAACAGCAGTAGGAGAAAATAATTATGAAGATGGTGTCTTTGTTAGTACTACGATTCCAAAAGGTACGAATCTTGGAGTCTGTGAGATTATAGATACAATTGATTATGAAAAATATTCTACGTTCATCTGTGTCAATGGTGAGACGATAGAGCGTATCAGGTGCTATGAGAATGATCTCTTAGTCGGTACGTTGTATGAGCCAGCGATTGAGAGTCCTTTGGAGTTTGAATTGGGGTCCTGTAAAGTGGAATGTAATATAGCTACAGTAAGAATTTATTGCTTTGTAAATGAAGGCGAAAGTCAATCAATTAAAACCAATGTTCAGTCGAGTGATTGTGATTCAGGGGCGGCAGATTTAGCAGGTAGGAATTGCGGCAGAATAACAATTACGTTAGATGCTACTATTGCATCTATTGGTGATATGTCAGCAGATGATGGCACAGTAGATTTAACTATTGGTGTTATCAATGGCAGTACAGCAGAAGTAGACTATTGCTGGACTCAAGTCGGGAATATCACCCCATCTGGCGGTTATACTATTCCTTTAATGACTGACAAAGGATTAATTGAAGTAGTAGCTACTGCAAGTTCTCCTTATGCTATATGCAACAATGATGACGAATCATTTATTGCGACTTCAACTATATCAGGTTCAGAATTTGAAATAAAAGAAATATGTTATGATGGATGCCCTAATGTTTTTCAAGACAGTCAAGGAAACGAAATAGATACAAGTGGCTTAATTGCATGTATTCCATTAGATACGTTGCCAGAAATACGTATGGTAACTATATCAGGAGCCGACACATTATTTAAACAAGATCATTTAAAGTGGGTATGCGTAATAGATGAAGATTCAGCGGTTAATGGGATAAATGGAGAACGGTGGGATAATAGTGATGGTGATGATACGGATAATTTAGGTGCAACCGATTGGCTTCCTAATTCTGATGTTTTTGCAAATGGAATACATGTAAATGGAACGCCTACCGAGTCGGTTACTATTACGAATAATTGGAGCTTAAATGATAACGACTTTTCTAATATAGTTCTTCCAGATATACATAGTCAGGAAAGATATACCGCTTACCTGAATATTACCCAGCCGATGCTGTTAAGAGATAACAATGGAAATTGGGGTGAATACTTAACTGTATTTATTCAAGATTGCAACAAGGACATGGTCGAGGTTCATAACTCTTATACGAGACCGAAAGTAAGTACTTCAGCAGGACAGTTTTTTGAAGCGTGTGAAGGCTTTAGAAAGATAGAAATACAAATAAATGATTATAGCTGGTATGGTGGTTTTAATCTCCAATATTCTACAGATGATGGTGTGACTTGGGTAGCCTTTCCGATTTCAGAAACTTACACCTCACAACCTAGAGTAAATGAAGTATGTACGATTATTGACGAAGATGGCAATCAATTTAATTTAGATGGAACTCCATTTATTGGTAAAGTTGTAAAGTGCGATCCAGCTTGTTACCCCATGAGTCGGGAAGAATTACCAGACACTGAAGTTTCAATAGTCAATGGCTGTTTTGACGTAGATGGTGATCCAGCAAATTATATAAATGTTACACAAGAAGTAATATTTACTTCAGGAGAACAGGAGTCGGTTACTTTTTATCAATCGTATGGAGATCCAGATAATCAGACTGAAATTCCAGTAGGAGATAATGTTTTTGTTGATTGCGCTACTGGTGCGCCAATTGATGAACCGATTGTTCCTGTTGATTGTGAATATGCTTATGTGGTAGATGCTTTTGCACCAAGCGGTGATCAAGGGGTCAATTTTGAATATTGGAATGACTTAAATCAAACATACACGGCACAAGATCAAGCAGCAGACATTTTTGATGGTGATGTAGATTATTCTGGAATGCCTGCAATTAATTCTAATGAGGGCGCACCAGTTTACAGAAAGGAAGCTGATCTATTTATTCGAGATCCAGACATAACTCAAAACGCTTACAGGTTTTGGACTTACTTGTATATTACCGAACCAATAAGGTTAAGAGAGTTTCATCCAACTGCCGAATCATTTGTTTATTATTCTGGTGAATGTCAGACAGAATCTACATTAGCAGCGACAGGTTTATATCGCAACAACCAAACAGCAGCTTATGATGTTTCACTTCCTGCTGGAATCCATTATTTAGGAGGTGAAGTTTATGATTTTTCTGCGTGGGGATATACTCGATACCAGTATTCAGCCGATAATGGTGTAACGTGGAAAAATATTCCTGCTTCATGGCTTTATTGTAAAGAGCCTGTTTTGTCAGAGTGTCAAGTTCAAGTATGTACTAAACCGTCTGGAATTAAAGTATTAACAGAAATAGAAACATGTTTACCACTTGGTTCTGAATACACATTAAAGAAACCAAGCCTTTGTAGCGGAACATTAGCGGTAGCCTCAGAGCCTCAATGCGCTCCACAGACATTTTATAATGTATCTGGTGAAATAGGCACTACGGAACAGCAATGGACCGTGAATGTAGGTCCAGCAAGTACAGCAGCAGGTAGTAGCTATAAAGAGGCTTTTTCAGGTACAGATTCAGAAGGTTATCCTGAACATGTAAACCCAACACCTGATGCTGTTATTAGCAGTACGATAACAAGTACTACGAATGTGGCAGGAGCTATTCTTGATGATCAAGCACAATCTGATTTCTGGATTTACTTAGAAGACGATACTGACTTGAGAGAGTCGAATGGGACAGCAGAGGCAGCAGGTATTTGGATTTCTGGTTGTGGCAATTCTACAATGACAGAAGTTGTGGATGCACCGTATACTAATACAGGATCTAATTTAATGGGTACTTATCCTGCTGGAATATATAGAGTTAGATTATATCATTCAGATGCTACGTCTAATGGGGTATCAAGACTTCAAGGATTGACGAATGGAACTTGGAGTAATTTAATACCATTTATTAACAAGCCTATAGTCACAGTTGTGAAGGGTTGGTACTGTTCAGATGGTAATAATTACAATCAGGATAGATCAGAGGCTTTAGGTGAAGCTTGGACTTGCAATAATCCTAATTCATGCCCGTCATCTTCAGGAGGATGTAGCTCAATAAAAATAACCGAATAATGAAGACGAGGATTATATCCATATTATTTTTATTGCCTTTTATTGGGTATTCTCAATGTGAGATAAGTTGTGAGGACTTAGCGAATAGTTGCGGTTTTTTGCAGTCAATTGGTGGCTCCGTGAATGATTGCTCAGATGTTATTAACTGTCTTCCTGCTGACTTGCAAGACGGTGACGATGACACACAATTATCAGAATCTCAAGTAGATGATTTTGTGGCGAATAATGGATATTTAACAGACATAGATATTGAGCGATGCACAGGAGACTTTGAAAATGGAACAGGTCGCACAAGCTGGTGGGCTGGATGGACTGCGATTATTCAAAATGCTAATGTCGCAATAACTGAAGGTGATTGGGTAAATATAAGTGTAGCAAGAACGTCACCAAGCTGCATCACTGATATGACAATTAATGTTGATTTTGGGAATCACTATTTACTGAGTCGTAGAAATCTGGCTTATTTATGGATAGATTATAGATTACTTATTAATGGTACAGCAGTATGGACTAAGACGTATCATAAGTACCGATACAAAGACACAAGAAATGATTTAATTCCAGACATCATTAGAAATGTTCAGGCCAATATAATTCCTTTTGGTAGCGGTCACGGATATAGATTAAATGTACCAGCAAATGCAACTATTCAAGTTCAAGCAAGGCAAAGATATCAAGTCGTAGGGTTTCAGACTTCATCGTATTTCAGATACATAGGCGGCATTAGAGGAGAGGCTAATTTATCATTTAATCTAAGAGATGAAATAACGGATGTTGTCGCTAATCAAATCCAAGAAACCCAATACTGGATATTAGAAGAAAATCAAGGGGTGACCTATGGAGTTGATGAGCCGATTGATGGTGCAACTATTTTTACTGATGAAAAAGAATATCAATCAGCGGTAAAATCCGCAGAAGAAAAAGCAGGAAGGGAAATAGATGACTTTCAGGCTGAGATAGAAAAAATGATTGCTGATGCAGATAAGGACATTAAATCAGATGATGAGTTTGCAGAAATCAGAAATCTAACGGCAGAACAAATCAGAAAAGACTATACGGTAAAAGAAAATAAAGTCTGGGCGAAATTATTAGGACTTAAAAATTACAGTCGTTTAACCGAACCGATTTTAAGTCAGTTGATTTTTGAAGCATTGAATAATTAATAAAAACCAAACACCCCTTAATTTTTATTAATGGAAATAGATATAACGATGATGAATGTTTTAATTGCAGGGGCTGGACTAGTGGCTACAAATTTAATTGCCTTAGCTATTGGTAGAGGTTGGAGAAAATATCACAGCAAAGAAGATGAGGAGAGGCATACAATAATGGATGGCATAAAAGCCTTGACAGAAGCAATTAAAGATATTCAAAATGATTTATCTGAAATGAAAGGACTGTTAAAAACGACAGAAGCTGATTTAAAAGGAAGAATACAAATAGTTGACAATAAGGCAGAAATGGCTTTAAGGGTGGGGGAAAAAAACGAAAAGAACATTCTTGAGTATATGGGAAAAGGCATTAAAAGATAAAATTATGAAATATCTAATTATTGTACTTTGTTTTGGATTTTTAAATAATCAAGAACCAAAAAGGGAAGTTATGAGCGAGGAGGTTCAAATACCAAGATGCTCGCAGGATAATAAACAGATACGCCTTGATATGGGTGACTTTGATTTAATTGTACCTATAAAAATGGTAGATTGTGCATAAATAGAATTTAAATCTTAAATTAATAACACAGATGAAAAATTTATTAAATATTTTAACACTGTCCTTCATTGGATTGACGGCTTTATTTTCTCAATCAAAATCAATTTATGTGGATTGTGTCTGTGAAATAGAATATGACGCAAAAGGTGATTCTTATATAGGTACTCCTTATGAAGGAATAAAGATTTACAGATATGAAGATGGTCAAACAACTGACCTACTGATGAATTATGAGGGAGTTAAATTTACAGATTTAAGTTTTACTAAAGAATTGTTTATAATAAATGGAGATAAGTATACAAAGACAAGGATAGTCAATTATAATACAGATTCAGAAATAGCAGCTTGTTTGAAATCTGGCGGTGGCTATGGTGGTGGTGGTGTTGAAGATTGTAATGAATGTCCACCTAATGAACCAGGACCTGCAGGTGCAGACGGTGAAGCTGGTCCAGAAGGTGAAGCTGGACCCAAAGGTGATGTCGGGGAAGCTGGACCTGCAGGAGAAGACGGAGAAGATGGATCATTTTGTTGGGATTTAGACGGTGATGGAATTAGGGATGGCATAGAAGATATAAATGGAGATAACGTATGGGATGCTTTAGATTGTCAAGGTGTATTTGATAAAGACAATTTAGACTGTCCTACTCCTGTAGTGACTAATGATCCATTAACGACTACTTTAGATAATTGTGGCTCACCAATTGTTATAGATTTATCTGGAAGGTGTAATACGACTTGTACAGGTCAAGTATTCTATAGTTTTTGCGGAACCACTGACGACGCTTTAATAAGTATCGATCATCTAACAGGATTAGCTACGATTATACCAGACGAAGAGGAATGCGTTATGCTTGAGGCGATAGAATTTGATTGGTCATGTGGATGTGAGACATTAGACGAACAAGTAGTAGAAAGTAAGACAACAGATATTATACAATTTGTTCCAGCTTTATGTTCTGCATGTTCTGATGATTACGCATTAATTTTGACATCCACAGCAATTGGAAACTCACCGACTTTTATTAATTTACTAGGCGGTACAGGAGGTCCAGAGCCTTTATGTACCGATGGTAGCGTTCCATCATTTGCTTGGAATCCAACGGCGATACAAGGAACAGCAGGTGTGATTAATGGTGTATCGTTAGGATATAGCCCACCTTCAATGATTGCTTCTTTCCCTTTTACGGAAACAGTTGAGGTGATCAAACTTTGTGGAGGCTTACCTTGTGGAATATGTAACGTTCAAATAGAAATAGTAGATGCAGGAGTAAGTGATGATGGAGAAGTGGTTCCTAAAGATTCAACAACGCCAATCGATGCAACAGACGATGATAATTTAACTGCTTGTGCAGGAGCCGTAACTTGTAATGTTATAAATGGTCCTCAATTTGGATCAATTGCGAATGTCTCAGGAACAGGAGGATTGACATTTGATTATACGACACCTCCAGGGGTATGTGGAACTGATTTAATTAGATATGAATGTTTCTGTGATGGTCAATCAATAGGACAAGCAAATCATGTGATTTATTGTACAGAGGCAAAACCAATTGATGAGACAATACCGACACCTCAAGATCAACCTGTAACGGGAAATGTAGGAGATAATGATTTTACCTGTACTTCAGGAGCGACAACTATATATCAATTAGCGACAGGCTTTTCAATAGGCCAAGTGCTTTGTGATAATGGAGGCGGTGGTACAGTTACTTTAACTGCTTTTGACGGCGTGACTGGTGACTACATAACGACACCAGCAGGAGGCTATAGAGGTGATTGCTGTTTCGATTATGAGATAGTATGTGTGACACCGAATGGTGACTTTATAAGTAGTACAGCGAGTCAATGTATTGTTGTAGAATTTCCAGAAGCCAGAATAAAAGCGAGTCCCTTAAATGGTGCTGGTGAATCTGATTTGGCTATTGATCTAAAAAAAGAAACGACAGGAGTGAGCGCAGGGTGTGGTGAATTAGTGACATTGAAAGTTTATGAATTAGATTGTTGTGGGGATGTAGATGTCTTAGGTCCACAAATTGGCGAATTGACTTCATTTACTTGCTCTAATTCTTGGTCTAATGTTCAAGGTGATTTTGGAAACTATATAACAGGCACAGTAAACGATGGATCAGCATTACCTTTCAATAAGAAAGCATGGGCTGAAGCAAACGGATATACTGGCGTAGATGCAACATGTTTAAGATTTGAAATATTCTTAGGCGGTGCAGGATCAGCTACGTGTCCAGTGATTTCAAATAATCCAGATAACACAACAGATGTCGGACAAGTGATTGCAGTCGCCATGGATAATCAAAATGTCTTTGCTAACCAAACTGGCATTTCGGGTGGCGTAAGGTTCTATTCTGACAACTTCATGGTTAATCCTTTAGGCTTTGCATTTGGGGGTATTACGGAAGTTTCAAATTCAATATCTGGTCTTGTCAATGGTTGTGGAAATTATGCATTTCCTTTCTACGATGCTACATTTAATTTAACTCAAATAATATTTGATGATGGCAGTATTTCTAATGTAGCCATACCTGTAGGCGCAAATCAGGGAGGCCCAAGATTTGACATTCCTGATGTATTTGACCCGATCATTGCAAGTGGTCAAGTGGACTACTTGGATTTTTACGGCTTGAGCATTGGAAACTTTGGGTTAGTGAATTGTGACCATTTGATTGCTACAGCAAGAGTGATTCTATTAGACTGTAAATCTAAAATTCCAGAATACGCAAGATATGAATTACCGAATGGTGACTATGCGATTTATCATATTAATAGAGCGCAGATATTAGATTTTTAAAATGTACGAAGAAACAAGAATTAACGGCGTGCTTCATTTTCGAACTTCAGTTTTCGATGAATGGAAAAGATGTGAAGTGCATAATTATAGGGAAGCATTCTTAAATCAGAATGAATTACAAAACATAATAAATAATAAACGATGAAGTATTTATTTATAACCATATTTTCTATTTATAGTTTTTTTGCTTCTGCTCAATTTTCAGGCATATATCCTGCCAAAAAAGGAATGAGTTATGCAAAATCATATGAAATAGATGTTGAGACATTTAAGATTAAGGTGTTTTCAAAACCAGATAATGATGGTGTTCAAAAGCCTAAGTGGAAAACATTGAAATCTACTTTGATTAACGCTAAAGATGAGGCGAATATTAAGGCTTTTGTAAAAGTGAATAGTGAGGGAATGAAAGAAGATGATATATTAATAATATCTAAAAAGTATTTCAAAAATGAAGACTAAAATTTTAACAGCATTATTTTTATTGGTATCAATAATTTCATATTCTCAGAATGAAGATTGTGGTACATTTTGTCCTGGAGATGTAGTGTTTTTTCCTATAACTTGTCCTGCTGGAGCTTCACCGTTTGCGTCGGTTGGGGTTAATTTTCAGCAGCCAGTAGCAGGAGGTATTAATATTACTATGCCTGAATTATTAACTGACTACACTACATGTTTTGTGTGTAGATGTGATGATGCCTTAGAAGATGGAGTAACTTTTTGTGAATCTGAACCTATATGTAAAGATTATACTTTAGGAGCAGCAGATCTATCCTGCGAATGCGCATTTAATATAGTCGGTAATGGTCAGCCTTATCAAGCAGATCCAGATTGTACAGTAGAGCGATGTACTGATTTATTCTTGTCAGCATTTGAGGATGGTGCTTTAATTTCAAGCACTGCATATACTTTCGCTTGGAGTACAGGCGCAACTACAAGATCAATATCATTACCATTTGATGAAGCTAATTGTAATCCAACGCCTCAAAATTACTCTGTTACAATAACAGAAATAAATGGTTGCGGTGAAGAAGTTAAAGACTTTACAGTCGTAGATAAATGTGTTGAAATAACTACAGAAGGTTGTCCAACAGGAAACTAATTTAACTTATCACTAAGTCGATTTTAATTAATCGACTTAGTTTTTTTTAAATGATGCTAGTTTGAAATATACCTTATATGGAATACTTATTTTTATTATCTTATCGGTAGGGTATTTGCATATGAATAGAAAAGACTCCATAATTTCTTATAATATTTCTTTTAAAACTATTTGCTTTAAGGATCTATTGGATGGAGAAGATGATGGAGGTTTATGGACATTTGAAGATCATAAAGATCAAAATGGTGATTATACTACTACCTTAACGAATACTGATCTTCAAGTTACGGCTACAGGCATTACAGATAATCCTTGTTTAGACTTATCGGATTTTGGTTGTGGTAGATACTTAATGAATTATGAATATGAATCTTCAACTTGTGATGGTTGCAAAATGTCTACTAAATTCTATGTAAATATACCTTGTGGTGCTGGAGAAGGTGATTGTGAAAAAGTATCATGTAATATACAGCCAAATGAAAATCAATTATGTGGAGGCTATACAATTACAGGTACAAGCCCTAACGGTCCTGTAACTTTTGAAATAACTTTACCAGACGGTTCTCAGTTAATTGCTAATGGACCGAGTTATGATTTTACCAGTGCAGAAGGTGTTATTGTTGCCATCGTAATGGATGAATTAGGTTGTATGCCAACCTGTTCATTTCTAGCTACTGAATCAGCTTGTAATTTAAGTTCACCTATTGTACAATGTGGTATAAAAATATGATAAAGTGGATCTACATAGTATTGCTTTTGATTTGTTGGTTTTGTGGGTATGCGCAAGTTCAATGTGGACCTTTTTGTGAAACCGAAGACATTATTTTAGGACCAACCACTTGCATGGATAATTTAGGAAGCACGACATACTTCTATGGTACATCAGATGGAACGGTTGATCAATCAAATGGATTAGTAACTATTCCTGAAGGTACATTAGGGATAGGTAGTCATATTGTCGTGGTGTCTTGTGTTTGCTTAGACACTAATTGTAGTAGTATGGTCAGTTATGAGTTTGATATACCAGCTCCACCTATTCTACAATGTGAATATAGAACATCGCCAACTGGACCTTGGATTCAAGGATGTGATACGGAACCAATATGTCAAGATGATTTTTTTGAGGCAAGACTCACACCAGTTGGTACAGTAACTTGTGATGCTCAATATTTAGGGGATTTTTATACACCAGACGCTAACGGTGTTGTAAATTTAACTGGTCTATTGGGTCCAGTACCTGCAACTATGAATTGGGTGCTTTGTAAAGATATCAATGGATGTGATGTACCATTTACATCTATGACGATTAATACAGAGTCTTTAAATGTTTCAATTAGCACATTAGGTAATACTGATATCTGTAGAGGAAATGCGACTGCAGGAGCTGTTAATGCATTTGGGTCAGGATCTCAGGGGTATAACTATATTTTATCAGCTGATGGAGTCAGCATATTTTCTGGATTTTCAGCATCAGGTGACTTCCCATTCACCACAGCAGCAACAGTATGGGATAATGTATGTGGATTAGATATAGAACTATGCTACAATGTCACAGATGTAGAAACAGGGTGTACTGCTGAAGATTGTACGACTGCTAATATCAATGATTATGATGTTGGTTTTGCGCCATCGGTCATCCCATCGATTTGTCAAGGTGAAAGTAATGTCCTTACTGCATCAATAAGGAATGCATGCGGTAATACTCAAGGACATACATTTGAGTGGTTCACTGAGGACTTACAGGGGAATAAAACAACAGTTGGTACTGGATCTACTTTCAATACAGATGTATTAGCCATCCAATCTAATATTTTACTATGTGCAGAGTCAACTGACGCTTTTGGGTGTGTAAGGGCAAGCTGTGAGCAGACAGAAGTAGTGAATTGTGGGTGTGATTGTCAGGTAGCTGTTACCAATACTGCGAACCCATGTGAATTATCACTAGATTTCACTGGCACTGATTGCGCCAATTTATATTCTAATGTGAATATGGTCTACGCTGGAAATGGGGCAGCACCAGGAGGCCAAAGTGCTTTCCCTGAATCATTCTGTGGGTTAACTACAATAACACCAGGAGTAGACATTGTGCTTGATTTAAATGGTTGCCCAGATGGTGATGGATGGTATGGCATACAATTGTCAGGTTCAACTGCACCATGTGTTAATCAATCTTTTGGGTTTGTAAATATAGCTGGATGTACTCAGCCTTGTGATCCATTGCCAACTGTAATAGCTCCAACTGATCAAGATGTATGTTGGCCTATAGATCAATTTTTTACTTATACTGAAGGAGACGAATTTTTTATAAGTGGTTGCGATAATTTTACAGGAGTCGTAACAGCTCCAAGTGGATGTACAAGAACAGTAACGAGTTCAGGAACATTTAGTTTGGGTCCAAACGCTTGTGATGAATATGGAACATTTACAATTCAAATGACTTGTACTTCTGGCAACTGCGATGGGATTACATTCTCCGATACTTGGACAATTACAGAGGATTGCACACCTATAAACTGTACCTGTCCAAGCTTTACTTTTCCAGATCGGACTTGGTGCTCAGCAGATGGTAGTTACTTTTTCGATCCTACACCTTTCGGCAATTATGGAGATTGTACTAGTTTTGCTGATCTATGGTCAAAGAATGATAACTTGACAGATCTAAATACAATAGTAGAGATAGACGGGCCGGGTACTTACTGTTACGAAGTAGCATGTACTCCAGAGGGATGTAGCCAATGTACTACCTCTCATTGCTTTAATGTTACTACTCAATGTAATTGTAATTCTAATCTGACACTAACATCTAACGGTTGTAATCTAACTGCTTCGGTAACTAATTGCCCTAATGCTAATTATGTATTTATATCTCCAAACGGTACACAATTTAATAATGGATCGAGTGCGAATTTTACGGCTACCAGTTCTGGAAATTGGGCTGTATCGGTTACGGGCTGTACTGATTGCGGAAATATGACGGCTATTGTTTCTGTTAATTGTATTGTTGCTCCAACTTGTAATTGTACAGGGAATGACGCACCATTTGCGGCTTATAATAATGCGACTTGTCAAATACAAATTTCAGAAAATTGCTCAGATTATACATGGTCAATCATTAAGCGAACAAACGGCTGTAATAATAATGGCACTCAAACAATACTATTTAATCAAAGCGGTAGCACCAATTGGACAGTACCAGATAACGGATCATATTTTGTTGTCTTTTCTCCTGTAAATGGAAGTGGGTGTAATACGATTACAGAACCTTGTTTTCAGTTTACAAATTGCAATCCAGTTGACTGTGATTGTAATTTATCTATGTCATTAAGTAACTGTATTTTATCATGGAGTTTTTCTGGGACTGGATGTTCAAATTATGAAACGAGATACATAGATGGTCCGACAGGCGTTTCTAATATTGCTATCAGTGGAAATAGTGGATCAAATGCTGTAAATGTAGACGGTCTGTATTCACTTATAGGACAAGATAATTCTGGGGGAACTGGTTGTCCTGCTAAGCAATGGAATGTCAATGTTTCGGGTTGTGAAGG
>Ga0209831_1002902_pt1 | contig 14562 bp, 8 predicted proteins | sample Maine_Asex4_meta_FD_187451 | JGI IMG/M metagenome (GOLD analysis project Ga0209831, IMG submission 187451) | Marine algal microbial communities from Maine, USA - Maine_Asex4_metaG (SPAdes) (version 2) | ecosystem: Host-associated > Algae > Red algae > Unclassified | place: Maine, USA | collected...
TATCTCGACTTCAGACGTAGACGGTGACACCGTACTTTTGAGCGTTGTGCCTGGTGACTTGGAAGGGGACCTGTTCCAAATCGCTCCTGACGGAACTCTGTCATTCATATTGCCACCTGACTTCGAAAACCCATTGACTGCCAACGGAGGGAATACCTACTCCCTTAGGGTTTCGGCAGACGATCAGAATGGCGGGGTTACAGAGCGTTTGGTTGAAGTCGAGGTGTTGAACATCAACGAGGCCCCAGTCATCGTTGCCGATAGTAGCACGTTTGTTGACGAAGGCGATACTTTTGTCCAAACGGTCAGCGCAACCGATATTGATGGTGATGCAGTAACACTCTCAATCGTCGACGATGGAGACCCCGTAGTATTTACGATCGACGCCTTTGGGAATATTTCGTTTATCAATACACCCGATTTTGAAGTTCCCTTTGATGCCAGCGGTAACAACATCGACCTGGTGACCATTTTAGCTGACGATGGCAATGGTGGCACCTCAACACAGACAGTCACCGTAACACTAAATGATGTCAACGAGACCCCGGTTTTCGTTGGCAACAATCAACAGCTTTTACTTGAGCAAGACGAGAGCAGCATCGAAACATTCGACCTAGTGGAGCTGTTTGCCGATCCTGAAGATCAAAGCATGACGCTTGAGATTGTTGGTGGCGTAAATGCAAACTTGTTCCATATCGTCAACAACGAACTAGCCTTGATCGATGCACCTGAGCTAGTCGGGCCACAATCGCCGACTTACGAAGTGCAAGTCGTTGCCAATGATGGCGTCAATAATTCGGTCACAGAAACTGTCAATCTGAAGATCAATAATATCAATGATGCTCCGGAGTCGAGTGTCAACGCAATCTCCGTATCACAGGACGAGCTCGCTGACGCATCGTTCGGCATTGAGGCCCAGGATCGAAGTGATGCCGATGATGATGCTACAAGTCTTGAAATCGCTGGCAATGGAGCTGACAACAGCCTCTTTGAAATCGTGAACGACAGGATTCAGTTCATTGAACCACCGACCTGGGAAAATGGCGGCCAGAACTCCTATGTCGTGACTACGGTTCTCAACGATGGAAAAGAGAACTCTGAAAAAATTACGTTCGAGATCACCGTTGATAACATCAACGACCGACCAGAGATAACGAATATGGAACCCGTTGTCGGCTCTCTTGAAGATTTTCAACTATCTCAAGTTGGACCAGGCGTTATTGTCGCTGACCTTAACCAAGCAACCACCTTTGATAAAGATGGCGACCCTGTGACCTTCACACTTGACAGTGTTGGCCAAGACAACAATCTGTTTTACATTGACGGAGTTAACAAGCTTCGATTTGCAGCGACTCCCAACCTAGAGGGTGTTACGCAAAAAGATTTCAACGTCAGTATCGTCGCTTCAGATGGCCAATTGAATTCGATTCCCCAGGCAATTTCGATTACCGTTCAAAATAACGGGCCAAATCCGACTGATGACGACAACTCACCATCGACTGAGAATAACCCAGATTCACAAGTCATTACTGGATCAAATGACCAGAGTAACCAGAGTGACGATGGTAGCGGCGGTGTCGAAACGCTTACAACATCGACTCCTAGCCAGGCAAAGAAAGAAAATCCGAACCAGACCACGCAACGTAGAAACGACATTAACGGTATTAACGGCATTAACGCTGCTTCCGGTTTGAAAACTGGCGATGATGATGTGTTTTTTGATCTCACGTCGGATTCTGTGTCCTACCTTTATCAGTTCGATGCGCCAGGACCTCAACTGGTTACCCAAGAGATTGGCGACATCATGGCGCCCCGTCATACCGCTGTAGACACGCGACTTGAAGAAAGCATGTTGGCGAATTACTTCTGGCAGGGCTTTGAAGATTCCGAAGACGAATTTATCCGCAAAAACCTTGAAGCTGATACGACCACAATCGTAGCTGCGTCTGCGGGACTTTCTCTGGGACTGGTTTCCTATCTGCGATTGGCGGCAATGGCGACAACGGTTGTTACCCAATTGCCGGCATGGAAGACACTGGACGTCGCGCCGTTGATCAGCGCGTTTGATGAAGACGAAGCAGAAACAATTCACCAGATCGTGGATGCCTAAACTACTTAGATTCCTTTCGCAATGAGATCAGTTTTCCCCTGATGCGAAAGGCGATAACCATTCAGACCAACCAAACAGAACCCAACCCTAAACCCCTTTAGCTCCTCTAGTATCATGCGATGGATTACTCCCCGAATTCAGATAACGATTGGCCTTCTGGGTATTGTCATGCTGGTGTATTGGTTAGGAACCGCGCTCCACAATCGATACGTACCCTCACCTGAAAGCGCAGCCTTGAACGCGCGGATTTCTATCTGTGAATCATTGGCAGTCACGACTTCGTTGTTAATTCAAGAAAACGAATTTCTTCTACTTGAAGACTACATCAATCAAATGATGGCTCGAAATCCGATCTTTCGCTCTATCGGCGTTCGTAATCGAACTGATAAAATTGTTGTTTCGACCCCTAATCATAAAGCGGCTTGGGCGGATCCCAAGCTTAGCGATAAAGAACGATTTAATCCCGGACTATTCAGTGGCAACCGTCGCTGGGGACAAATTGAGTATACTTTTCACGCCGAAGAATCGGCGTGGATCAGCCCCGATCTCATGCGCGATCTCCTGCTGTTGTGCGGAACCGCACTCGGGTTCATGCTTTATATCGGCCGAATGATGGGCGCGATGCGTCCACCCAAGAGCATGCCAAATGAGGTCCGCTCGACGCTGGATATCCTCGGTGGCGGCTTGATGGTGCTTAATAGAAACGGCAAAATCGTCATCGCAAACGAAGCGTTCGCGCTCAGTTGTGGCTGCGACGTTAAAGATGTCGTCGGCAAGTATCCAGAGAAGGTCTTCCAGTGGCAAGCCGCTGATGGAACACCGCTTAAGAATCCGCCTTGGAAGCACGCGATCAAAACCGGAGAGCGTGTCTATGAAGATGTTGTTCGTATGGTGGTCAAAGACGGCGACGGCCCTGAGGAAACACTAACTTTCAAAGTCAATTGCGCTCCGGTAAAGTCGCAGTCCTCCAAGGGCAACGGCGTGCTGGTAAGCCTGGCAAATGTTACCGAATTGGAGAAGAGTAAACTGGCCGCCGAAGATGCAAATAGCGCAAAGTCTGATTTCTTGGCCAATATGAGCCACGAGATTCGTACTCCGATGAACGCAATACTTGGCTTCACGGACTGGCTTCAACGCGGCATGGTGAAATCACAAGAAGAACAGCAAGAATACCTTGCCACAATTCACTCTAGCGGCAGCCATCTATTGCGGCTTATCAACGACATTTTGGATCTCTCCAAAATCGAAGCCGGAAAACTTAAAATTGATCCCGTCCAGGAAAACCCTTTCGAAATCGTCAACGACATTTCAAGCATCCTGAGCATCCGTGCACTGGATAAAGATATCGAATTGATCACCGAATTTGAGAATGAACTTCCGGTTTCGGTATTGACCGACGATGTGCGTCTTCGTCAGGTCCTCACCAATCTTGCTGGAAATGCGATTAAATTCACCAGCGAGGGTCACGTAAAAATCTCAACCCGTTACGTCGAGCAACCAATCGGAGAAGACGAACTCCAAGTCCGCATTTCCGATACGGGAATAGGAATGACGCCAGAACAACTCGCAAAAATCTTCGATCCGTTTGTACAAGCGGACAACAGCGTGACGCGTAAGTACGGCGGTACCGGACTCGGCCTGTCAATCAGTAAACGTATCGTCGAAGCTTTGGGCGGCGAAATTGAAGCAACCAGCGAACCGGGCATTGGAACTGTTCTTTCTTTCAACGTGAAGATTGGTGATTGTAAGCAAACCGAAAAAGTTTCTGCAGAAACAGACAACAAACGACGGCTTGAGACCAAAAAACAAGGCAAAGAAGTCAACTCGACTGACCTCTACGGTGGAACCGTACTCTTGGTCGACGATGGTGATGCAAACCGGAAGTTGATTAGTCTAATTTTGACCAAGGCCGGATGCGAGGTCACCGAGGCAACCAATGGAAAAATCGGCTCGGACCTTGCCTTGGAATATAACTTTGACCTCATCTTGATGGACATGCAAATGCCCGTGATGGACGGTTATCAAGCCACCCGACGCCTGAGAGAGAATGGCTTCAAAGGTCCGGTTATGGCGCTGACCGCGAACGCGATGAGTAGCGACCGTGCTCTCTGCGAAGATGCTGGCTGTGATGACTTCTTGGCAAAACCGGTTGACATAGACCTACTCCTGGAAACAGTTGCCAAGTACATCACGCCAGAATCAAGACCACAAGAATCCAGTAACCATGCAGTCAACGCAGTCAATGCAACTGGCGCATCCATTTCCCGAATGGAATCTACTGCTGACTTAACTAATTCGTTGTCTAAAGAAACGAGCGTGGCATCACCGTTGAAAATATCTGCTGAGATTGCTCCAAGACAAATCGAGATGTCGAATACGACTTCCCCAACTCCTGAGATTGAAAATGTCGAAATGATCGTGGTTGATCCAGAGCCCGTTCAAGTTCAACTGTCTGAGGATGCGGCCGAGTTTGTCGCGGGTGCTAATTTGCTTGAAATCGAAACATCAGAGGAAAGTGATGTCAGTTTTATCGAAAGCAATTCACCTATCGAACTAGGTGACTTCGAACATTTCTTTGCAGAAAAACTCGGGGCCATAGAAAACGCTATCCGCGAAGGGACGTTCGAAAACCTCACAGATCTGGCGAAGTCCATTCAGGTCGAAGCCTCCAAACGCTCTATTGATTCTATCAATCTTGCATCTGAAAATTTGATTTCCGCCTGCGAAGCTGAACCGTTATGCCTAGACAACGTCACTCATCTAGTAAGAGAGCTTAACGTGATCAGTGACGAATTGTTTAACGAGTTCATCTCCGAAGACTCCATGTTGGTTGACTATTCTAAGTCAGTTCGTAAACGAGTCGCTCATATTAAACGCGGTTGGGAGCTGAAAAACTTTCGGCTCATGCGGAAATCTTTCGAGAAACTGCAATGTGATTCTTACGTGACAGGACGTTCGATTATTGGTGACGCGTTAGTGGGACTAATTAGGTGCTGCGATGAACGTGACACCGTTGGTTTGAACAATCAGCTTACTCCCTTTTTGAAAACCATTCGGTCTGAGATGACAGTCACAGGCATGTATGATTGCTCAGAATTTCAACAGCAACAGGAGGGATTCTCAGGAGGATTTCGGGGTGAGGCTGCAACGGTAGGTCTTGATGTTGGACCTTCCCCACGCTCTGGAATCCGCGTCGAAGTAAAAACAGAGTCTGCAAAGGTCGCCTCTCCAATCTACTCGACACTTCCTGCTGGTGAAGACTTTCGTGAGATTATTCTAGATTTCATTCCACAGATTGAATCAAAATTTCAAAAAATGGAAGGTGCAATTTCTAGTGAGTCTTTCGATGAACTTAGCAATTTAGCTCACTGGCTCAAGGGAGCGGGCGGAACTTGTGGATACAATGATCTTTACGAACCGAGTCTCGAACTCGAGAAAGCAGCCTTGGCCAAAGATAGAGAAGCCTGCAGAATGTGCTTAGATTTGCTGGTTGCATTGGCCCAAAGAATCGTCGTGCGCCGCAGTTAAGGCAGTTGGTTCTTGACGTAACTTCGTGGCCGATACTCGCAGAAAGTTTAACGACAATCCGGCAGGCGACCGTTTTTTGCGGGGCGAAACGCCGACGCCTGCCGGTCGTTAAAAGAAATTCTTTTTGCACCGCTGCTTGCTGCCAAGTCGGTAACCGATAATCGGACGGCATAATCACTCGGTGATGCACTACATTCCAGCCTGTTTCAGCGCTTCCTCAGCCGCAATCAAATCGCGTAGATAAAAGATTGTATCTTGGAATTCTTGTTCACGCTGCATCTCTGCCGCAGGCCGATTGGGTGGTTCTACTTCCAGCTCACGTGCAAGCGTTCCCGGTGAACTGCTCAACACGTAGACGCGATCACCAAGGTAAACTGCTTCTTCAATCGAATGCGTTACTAGGAACACGGTCGCTTCAACTTTGCGCCATAGTTCCACCAACAGATCCTGCATGTTCAATCGCGTTTGCGGATCGAGGGCTCCGAACGGTTCGTCCATAAGAATGACGCGCGGCTTTAAAATTAGACTACGAGCGATCGCCACACGCTGACGCATTCCACCAGAAAGCTCGTGGGGATACTTCGATGCATCGTTGGCAACATCCAGCCCAACCTGCTCGATCCAATGCCGCCCCAGTTCCTCGCGGATCGCACGTGACACGCCGTGACATTCAAGCCCAAACGTCACATTCTCTAAAACGGTCCGGTGGTCGAAACTGGTGTAATCCTGAAATACCATTCCGCGATCAGCGCCGGGGCCTTGGACATCGCTTCCCAGCACCTTCACCGAACCGGTCGTCGGCGGATGCTGAGGCGTCAATCCAGCGATCAGTTTCAGGATCGTGCTCTTACCACAACCGCTGGGGCCCAGCACACCGATAAATTCGCCCTCGTCGGGTTTGTCTTGGACAATAAATGAGACGTCCTTAATCGCCGTAAAAGCATTCGCTCCACCGGCGTTGTAAGTTTTGGTAACGTTTTTGAACTCAACAACGGGAGTCCCATATGCGTTAACATCCGCATCGTCAGGCGCGACGACAGTAGCGACACCAACATGTTTGCCGATGTCTTCGTTGTCGGCGGCTGAGTCGATTTTTTTGGCTGATTTATGTTCTGTGGAATCGTTCATGGTTTCCACTCCGTTTGATCGTCGCCACGTCGTTTTCGAAATGTTTGCGTCTTTTCTTTAACAGGTTTCGCCTCGTAGTCAGAAGTGGTTGCGAGCGTCAGCTGATCAAACGGAGCGCTGGGTTTGAACACTTTTGACTTCACATCTGCCCAGCCGTTGACGAACATTCGCAAGATGCTCAACAGCCAACCATTGCCGCCGTATTTATGCGGAAACAGCCCTTTCTGAACCGCAAACAAAACTCGGTCGATCAAGAACGCCACCACCGGAATAATTAAGATGATCAAGTAGATATGAGCACGTGGCCCTATACGCTGGGAAATGCTAATCAAGTGTCCCAAGCCGCCCGATTCACTTCCCAGCTTAATGGTTTCGGCCAGCATGATGTAGCCAAACGCCAAACCAAATAACAAACGCAGTGAGTCAAGCACCGAAGGTAACGCTAGTGGCACCATGACCTTGATAATCGTTTGCCAACGATTGGCTCCGACGGTGTAAGCGGTATCTAAATATTGTTGACCCACATTCATGATCGACGATGCAGTATCAGCAATCACAAACGCGACGGTCGCCATGAAAATGAAAATGATTTTTTGTGAATCACCAATCCCAAAGAAGAAAAATGACAATGGAACTAAGGCTGCGATAGGAATGTTGCGGCCAAATAAAATCAAGGGCATCAAAAACGCCTTGACCGGGGCAAAACAGCCCGCCAACACACCTAAAGGCACACCGATGACTGTCGACAGCGCAAAACCTGCGGCAACCCTGTAGAGCGTCGTTAGTGTGTTGCGAGTCAGTTGGCGTTCAAACCAGAGCTCTTTAAATGAACCCAATGTTTCCGCTGGGCTGGGTAAGGCATGGGGGCTGACCATACGTTCTTCAACGATTTCACCACGTGTTACGAACCACCAAAGTCCGAAGACCATGGCAATGCACAACAAACCCAACAGCAGCGAACTGACGATTCCAATTTTTCCTCGGATCGGAAACCACTTTGCGTTTTTCTCAGTGGCCTGAGTAGTGGCCTGAGTAGTTGTCGGTGTAGATGCCATAAGCCCTTTGGATACACATATATAAAATTAGCTCCCCCTCTCCTCGTGAATTCGGACTCGATGATGATGCCATCGAATCAAATGTTGACCGAATTCACCAGGAGAGGGGGTTGAGGAGCAATATAGTTTGGGACAACTTTCTATGCCAGCAAATGAGCGCATAAATCTTTACCTCTCGGCAAGAATCCTAGGCTCGTAAAAACCTCTCCTCCCAGCTCCCTCTGGCCAAAAATTTGGATGACGTTTATTACCAATGGAAAGGTCCAACGTCCGAATTTTCAGGGAGAAGGCGAGCCAAATTTTGGCTTCCGCCCTGCTATTAAAATCTTTAAAGTGAATTTCATTGGGCGCTTGACGTTGAATCAATGCAATATGAACTCACAAAAACCCAAATCTAATTCAGCGCTTCCGCTGGATAAATCTTTACTTCCACCCGGCGGTTCTTTGCCTGGTTCAATGGATCATCTGAATCTGCGGGACGATCCCATCCCAAACCGTCGGTGTTGAACTGATTTGGGGAGAGTTCAAACTTTTTGGTCAACGCCTGCTTAACTGCTTGAGCGCGTTTTTTTGCCAATCCCTTCACCAGATCAACCGGAGCCTTCCCCTTCATCGAACTATCTGTGTGACCTTCAATGATGATCCGGGCGGTACCAAATTGGCCTGCCAGTTTTCCAATCTCCTCCAGTACAAAATCAACCTTTGGATCATACGGTACCTCAACATCCTTACCGTTTTCTTTCTTGATGACGACCTTGTTGATATCAGCGCTGTTGGGGAAAAAGTGGATCACGACCGTGTTGGTCAGAATCTCTTCAGCGCCCCGTACCTCTTTGGTCGTTGTGGGCATGAATTGAGTTGTGTATTCATCGACCTGCGACGAGTACTTGTCGTCGGATTTCAGTTTCTCAATGATCGAGAAATCCATCACCTTGTCGAACTTAACGGTCGAGTGAGAGATCTTTCCCAAACGTCGATAGATATAATAGGCTTGGTTCCAAACCCTTTCAAAATTTGCGGCATTGTTCTTATTCATAAAGAACTGAAAGTTCTCAGCCCAATTGGTACTGTGAGCATCGGCCAGCATGTCATACGCTTCGCTGGCCGGCAATCCAAAACCATCGGCCATCAATTCAGCCACGGCTTTCTTTCCATCTTCGGTATTAAGAGTGGTCATTGCGTCAAAGATACCGCGCACGATACCTTCACAGATGTCGACGTGATCGTTGGCGAAATCCGCGCGAGCAAACCACACATCCGCGATCAGTTTATTCGCCGTTGCTGTCGAGACGATCATTTTGTTGCCTTTGACATCCGACAGGTTGTAGATGTCCGGCGCCCAGGTCACAACAGCATCGATGGATTTGTCGGCGTTGAACGCCGCAGCAGCCTGAAACGCATCGCCGGTATAAACAAATTTAACTTCCGAGGGTTGAACGCCACCGTACACAAGCATATTGGTTACGAAATATTCTGAGGGCGAATTCTGAGCCAATACGATCTTTTTTCCACGTAGGTCTGTAATCGTCTTCACACCATTTCGCGCGACGATACCGTCGCCGCCGTTTGACCAGTCGACCTGTTGAAATATACGTGGCATGACGCGGCTGTCGATCGGATCGCCGTTGCGCTTTACAAAACCTTCCATCAGCAGCGGCATCATGTCCAACGTCGCCCAACCGATGTGCACGTCTCCGTTGACGTATGCCTCTCTCATCGCAACGGGATCGTCAATAAGAACCAGTTCTAACTTGAACTCTTTGCCGCCTGACGTTTTCCAAACCTTCTCCGCCTTGAAACCGTTATTGGCTTTGATGATCGGAGCCCAACCGGCCCAAACATTGAGCGCGAATTTGACGGTGTTGTCTTCCATCTTTTTATAGGCCGCGGTACCTTTGACCTTTGGCAACCGCTCCGATGGCGTGAACGTGTATTCACTCACCGTCGTGATTCCCTGCGTATCGGCCGATTCGGCGCCGGGGATATCGCTTAGGTCGATGTCGGTATCCGAATCAGTGCTTGCGTCGTCAGTACTGCTGGTAGATTGAGTAGTGCTACCGGTTGCGGCATGCTGGGTTGCGTCGCCAGGCATTAGCACGTCACGTGCCTGGTAGGCAGCAAATCCGATCAGTCCAAAAACAACCGCAAGTACGGCCAGATAAAAAATAGGTGTTGGTTTGCCCGCCATAGGGTAATCTCCCAAATCAAGAATGGTCTTTGTTTTGTACTCTTAAAACACTTTGTTCAATTGAGCTCTCTAGTTTACATACAGAGATTCGCCGTTTTAACGCTAGCCACGGTTCTTTCACACAAAGCAACCGTGGCTAGGGAGCTGTTGATTAAGTGATCTGCTTAGGCGCTAGCCTCAGTTTCGTCATCGCAAAACCGGGGCTAGCGCCCAAACGGCTCACATTAAAAATCGAAAGCCGAATTAATCACCAGGCCCCTAGGGCCCAAACGGCTAAATTAATACTGGGAAAGAAATCGTTCACGGTGCTGCGATTACGGCACCCAAGTCGATGTTGCTGCGGGGCGCGATTGGTGTATCACGTTCAACATCTGCATTACGTTGAATGCCGACATCTCGCACAGCAATTCTGTAATTTCAGCGTGTTGTTCATCGCTAAGATTGGGTTCAATCTTCTTCATCAGCGCAACTAATTTGGCTTCCTGTTGTTCGACTTCTTTATCGTCGATGTTTCCATCTGCCATCGCCTGAATGAAAGTGGAACTTTGCTGAGCGTAACCGTCAATCAAAGTGGTTTCGCCTTTGTCATCTAACCAGCTTTTGCGAGCCATCGTATTCTCCAGAAATTAAAAAACGGTAAGCGGGATCTGCTTTCAAGATCCCTACTCTGCATCTTTGCAAGGATCCCTCAAACAGATCCACTGCGGTTTGTTTATAAGTTATTTGCCAAGCAACTGCTCATGTAAAGCGACTTTGCGTTGAACTTCGGATCGTCCATTGGGTTTGGCGAGCACGTCACGCCAATGGTCGGTCAAGAACCGGGTGTCGGTACACTCAAGCACCGCATTCATCTCCTGAAGCTCTTTCTCGACCCCTTGGGCAGAAGGAATAAAGCTGTCCAAGGACATCTCCATGTCTTTTCGGGAGAGGGAATCACGTCCATCGGCCATCATCTCGCGTTTTGCGTTGAGCACGACGCTTTCGATATCAGCACCACTGAGTTCACGCTCGACCGAGACATCAGGCACCGCATCGTCTTCCAGATTCACCTTATTCTTCTTCGCCATGATGACGAACATTTTTTGGATTTCAGATTCTTTCTTAGGGTAGAACAGCGGAATGTGAACCTCCGCCCTGCCCTGCCGTTTCAAGTCAATCGGTAATAATTCTGGACGGCTGGTCAGCAACATCCAAATAATCTTGCCGCGATATTTGGTATTGCCCATCTGGCTGGCGATCATCGAAAACACGCGACTGCTGGTCCCCGAATCACCACCGCCTTCACGATTTCCAAGCGCCGCGTCCGCTTCGTCGATGATGACCATCACCGGGCCCAAAGAACGCAGTACATTCAGAACCTTTTCCAGATTGCCTTCGGTCTCACCTACGTATTTTGATCGGAAATTCTTAAGCACCAAACAAGGAATCCCAATCGATCCGGCATAGCATTCCGAGATAAACGTCTTACCCGTTCCCACCGGCCCGCAAATTAAATAGCCCATCGGAGACGCATCGAGCCGCCCTTCCACGATCCAACGCGCATCCAGACGCAAACGTTCCTTGGCCGCAGTATGTCCAACCACCATGTCCAGCGTGTGCTCGGGCTCCAGAAACGTCACCAAGTCCTGGCACTGGCGTTCGATCAGCCCCTTCTTCAGGTTTCGAAACTGATTGATGTCGACCGCTTTGCCAGAAAGCTTGCTGCGTGACATCGCGACGTTAAGGTTGATTAGGTTCAGGCCATTAGAGATCTGTGTGATCGCCTCGACAGACATGTCCTCGCCCTCATCATTCTTGGACGACTTGGAATCCGCTTTCGCTTCTGCCATTACCGGTTCCGGTTCAACCTCCTCCGGAGCGCGCGTAAGATCAAACCCCACCGGTTCGGCGACTGGCTCTTCTTCGGGATTCCCATCCAAATCGAAATTCGTTTCGATGAAGACTCGGCGAGTCGCTTCGTCCGGCAGCGGGACTTCGATCGTCGCGACATGAGCATCTTGAATTAATCGTTTATTGACCTCGGTCAGCGTTTCGGCAATCAAACAGAACGACATGTTCACACGTTTAATGTATGGATTCTGAGCCCAAGACAGAAATCGGACCAAGTGTGATGCCTGCGTTCGAGAGACCGAAGAATGATCACCGGCGGGAATTAGAAACTGAGCATAAGGAAACAGAAAAGCCATGCGTTTCCTATCCTTGGGATCCTCTTCCAGCAAGTTCCGCTGAATCATGCGTTGATAGTTCGTCAACACATCGTCCGGATTGCGAGTCCACGACGCTGGGCTTCCGATGTGTTTGCCCAATGTCTCCATCATACTGCGATGACGATTGGGATCGGCACCGGCTTGGGCTTGGATGCCGCGGCCCATATCGTAGGACGTCACCAAATCCCACGAACCAAAAATCTGCTTCGACAGAAACTCCGTCAGCCCGCAAAACTTATCAACGGATTTACCATCCTGCTGCTCTTGGCAATGAATCAAATCATTGACGTTGCCGTGAATAACAAACAGGCATGTATTAGCGGCAAAATAGAGATTCGCCATTTCTCGCGCCCAACCCGGATACCAATCGGGTACCGAGACGCCGGTCGCTTGGGTTGTTTGATCAGATGCCATTAAAAAAAATTCAGAGTTGGAGGAGATGTGACGAACAAATTTACTCAGTTTACCACCACATATATAGAATGGATTTTAATTCGTTCCCTAGGCATTGAACACGGACGGATTGGAAATCCATCCGACAACTGCGCGGACACTCTACTAATTCCGTTCCGTCTCTTTATTCCCCGGCCCCATCTCTTTCACGTCATCTTTGAGCCCCACCGTGGATGGCGTGACTAAGCCCATTTCCACTTCGAAGCCTTTCAACGCGTCTTCGGCCTGAGCCTCATACATCGCTTCTTCGCGTTCGATGTCGACCATGCCTTCTTCGCTAAGGTCAGCCGCCACACGTGCCTTGCCTCGGTTGAGCGCAATTTTGTCTTGAATGACCGTTTCGATCTGACCGAAATCCGTCGTAACATCGAAGTTGAAATCTTTCGCCAGCTCTGCCATCTCAGCTTCAGCGCGGCTCATCTTCAATTCAGCATCGTAAGTCTGAATCTTCTCGCGAATCTTCGACAGCTTGCCCATCGCCGCTTTGACTTTACGAACGTTGTTGTCGTATGCTTTCTCATGCATGTCCAACTGAGACTGATTCTCTGCCAAATCGGCCTTGGCGCGATTGAGTTCGACGGCGAACTTACCGGCCGTTTCGCGATCACCTGCAGCCAGATATGCCTTGATCTTGGACTCCAACTCTTTGACGTGGCGAGTTTCGCTGGTGACTTGCCGAGTGACTCGTTCGACGAGGCCACGATATTGCTCGAGCCCCTGGCGACCGCCCTTCATTTCGTCGACGGCTTTGTCGTATTCGTATTGCATTTGAGCAATTGGATCCGCCGTCCAGAAATAGTTGGCTAACTTGTTGACCTGTGCCGAAATTGCTCGCCAAAACTTTCCAAATATCATTTCGGATTACCTTTCCAAATTTCTCAAAAAAATAGTAGCACGAAGAATTTTTGATAATTTAATCCTCTGCCCTTAAATGCAACGCTGATTTTCAAAACTGTTCATCAAACGTGGAAGCTGTTTTCTGTTCGTCACAAACGATTGATTATTGAAACAAAAATTTAAAAACGGTGTTGCTTACCATTTAATGTACCGAAATCAGAAGCGAAGACCAAGTTGTCGCACCCCCGTTGGAGTAAAAAATTTTACGAAGATGTGAATTTGGCCATTTCATTGCTTTCTTTTAACTTTCAAGGCTCTGCGAATTCACCTTCTGCTGACGATGGTGAAATCAGCGTATACGCGATATGATCGTTCATTAGCCAACCCAAACTTGGCCACCGCGCTGGCCATGATCAGATCACATAGTTAAATATACTCATTCGAAAAACCTCATTTTTCCTTCTCAAGCATGAAGAAATCATTCTGGCAATCTCGAACAGCTTTGATTCTTGCCGGTATCATGCTGGGCTTTGTGGCGAGAGTCATCTTAGGTACCGCCGAACCGGATACTCCGGCCGGGCCATCGTTCGAAAATCCACTGCCTGAAGACGTTCCTTTTTCGGTGCCATTGATGAAAACTGATGTAGTGGACTCTGAAAGCTAGAGTTCGTCTTAAAAGTGTTTCATTATAGTGCGCGTTAAGATTGTCCAACACAAAAATCCAAGCGGCATCCGGGATTGCTCGAGGATGCTTCTCTGGAGGTGACGCTGCATGAGTCTCGCGTCAGTGACACGATAACGTTGTATCTGGTGACGAGCCTGGAATACGATGCACTTCCTTTAGAGAATTGAACTCATTGGCGTAGCCATTTCGAATCAGCCGCCAACGGAAAAGCGTCCGGTTTATGCGCGTAGGACCGGATGCTTTTCTGTTGGCGGCTGATAAGATTATCCTGCGTATTGTCTAAAGTAAGTGGCATCAGGCGCTAGCCCAATGGCACTTACTTTAGACCCAAACATAAAAAAATTAGCTCCCCCTAGTATGTCTTTCGAACG
>Ga0209831_1002907_pt1 | contig 14541 bp, 14 predicted proteins | sample Maine_Asex4_meta_FD_187451 | JGI IMG/M metagenome (GOLD analysis project Ga0209831, IMG submission 187451) | Marine algal microbial communities from Maine, USA - Maine_Asex4_metaG (SPAdes) (version 2) | ecosystem: Host-associated > Algae > Red algae > Unclassified | place: Maine, USA | collected...
TAGCATTCCTGGTGCTATTAGCGCAGTGGACCCACTTCGACTCCATCCCGAACTCGATTGTGAAACGCTGTTGCGGCGAAGATACTTGGGGGGTAGCCTCCCGGGAAAATAGCTCAGTGCCAGGTTCATCATTATGCAAGAAACCCCAGCTCATTAAATGAGCTGGGGTTTCTTATTGTCTAGAATACTGAAAATTCTGTTAGCTATCCAGTATCTTTAGTATGGCTTTAGCATCAAGCTTGTTTTTAAACCAGATTAGTTTGTTCGGTAAATCTGTGAATTTAACTCCAGCTTTTTCGAGATTTAATCTTTCAGAAACTGCAAGGATCAAATTGTCTGTATCGCCATTGCGAACTTGATAAAACTTTTTTTGGAGATATTCTGGTCGCCAATAGCCGACAATCTCCAATAAATATTCTCGACCATCAGGGTGAACTAAACGAAAGTCGGGAATCATTACACTCCCAGGAAGAGGAATTAAATCAACTTCTCTTTCTAATCGCCATTCTGTTTTAGCTCTATCCCAGCTTTTGGCAAAGGAAGCCTCTAACATACTATCGTACGGTTTTCCTGGAGGATAATGAGAAACAAGACCGCAACGATCGCTTGTTAGAGCAAATTTTCCAGTTCTCATGTTGCCTGAATATCGATCGCGATTTTGCAAGGTTGCCTGAAGACTCCACTTTGTGACATGAAGCAGCGCGGGAATCATCTTTGCTAGGGCAAGACCATAGCGAGTACTAGCTTTAAAAAGGCTAGCTGGTCCATCCATTGTCAAAGTAAAACCTGTATCGGCATCTCCTTCAATGTATGCCATTAGCTGAAAAAGTTTGATGTAACGAAACAGCAGCTTGTATTCTCCAGGATCGTTACGGTGAGCATTGATTACTACATTGCTGGCGCGATAGAAAATACCTTGTACCTGAGACAAATTATATCGGTGTAGCAGAGACTCTGAAACAGGTGCTTCAAAATCTGTTAAAATGCGATTTTCCTGCAAATCAGCATAAAGTCCTGCTTCAATTTCAACCCGAGAGACGGGACGGTTTAGCTCATCACTAAGGACGTGAGAAATAGTATCTAAAGTATCGATACGCCGATCTGGTATAGCAATAGCTTTTGTCGCTTCGGCAAACACTTTTTGTCTAAGGGCAAAAGGTTCGAGGGGACTAACAATTTCAAAGGTAGAAAAACTGTTGCGTAATATATGAGCCAGTCCTCTTATAAGTCGATAATCAGGACTGTCTCCTTCCAACTCTACTAACTGTTTGTCCAATTCTCCTTGAGTTTGGCCGACACAATTTTGAAAAGAATCAATGATTTTAGTAGCGATTTCTAAATTACGGTTATCAATTCCTAACTTTTTAGGTACTATTGTTTCTCCATTACGTTTATATATAAGTAAGTCGCTTTTTAGCATTAAAAAATTTCAATAAACATTTGGCAAAATGAATCGGTTATTAGAATGTCGTCCAGATAGCTACCGAGAATGGTATCAACGAGGCAACAAGCTACGTACGGAGGGTCAATATCACGAGGCATTAACCAGTTATGAACGGGCTTTAAATTATCAACCGTATGACTACTGGACATGGTATCGCAAAGGAGTCGTCCTCGAAGCTTTGGGTAATTATGCTGAAGCAGTAGATAGTTTTGCCCAGGCTTCCACTATTGAACCAGACAATTACTGGTCTTGGTACGGACAGGCATGTATTTATTTTACAGAGTTTGCTCAATATGAGAAAGCGATCGCCTGTTTAAAAGAAGCTTTAAAGTTGCGTCCTCAAGATTACTGGGCAACTTATCGTTTGGGTGAATCCTACCGCAAGCTAGGCAGATATGATTGGGCAATAGCAAGCTACGATCGAGCATTGAGTCTGCGTCCCAATGATTTTTGGTCTTATTATCGTCGTGGAGAAGCACAGCAGCATCAGGGTAATTTAGGGCAGGCATTATCAAGTTACGAGAGGGCTTTAAATATTGAGCCAGACGACTATTGGGCATGGTATCAAAAAGGTTTAATTTGTGAGCAAATCGAGCAGTTTGAACGGGGGATTGATTCTTATCGACAGGCATTAGAATTAGATCCGAGATCGCATACTGCCTGGTATCGTCAGGCTTGTTGTTATGCCCAGCTAAACAAAACCAACTGGGCCATTATCTGCTTGGAAAAGGCGATCGATATAGACCCACGGAAATACCTTGAAGCTGCAATTGATAAACCTATTTGGTCAGAATTCCGCCGACAAAAAGGTTTTCAGCGATTAATCGCGAATAAAAGCGATCGCTATGGCGTTTCACATTAACTGACGTTGTGGATCGGGCAAAAGAGAAAGGATTGTAAATAGCTACGGAACAATTCTCATGTGTTAATCTTGTGGGCTAATGATGTTCTTCAAAACTTCTACAAACGTATGAATTGGTTAAATTGCAAGCTAGTTTGGCGATGCGGAATAAGCTTATTAGCGATCGTGATCGTTCAAAGTCAGAAGCAAGATCGTCGGTTGCTAGCGGGAGTCCCACAAGCAATCGCCACTTCAATCCCCGACTCAAGCGATGAGGGAGTATATCGTCAAATTATCGATCGTGCCGAGCGCCAAAATTTAACTCAGGCATCAATGGGTGAAATTGTGCAGGCTATTTCTAAGGAGTTTTTAGGAGCAGAATATAAAGCGGGTTTATTAGATCGCTCGACCCAGGAAACTTTAGTAATCTCTCTCAAACAATTTGATTGTCTGCTATTTGTTGAAACAGTTTTGGCGATCGCTGATAATATTACACTGCAAAAAGACAACTATCAAGATTTCAAAAATGAAGTAGAAGATCGGCGTTACTGGCAGGGAAAAATGAACGGCTACTGTAGTCGCTTACATTATTTCTCGGATTGGATTGAGGATAACCAGAGAAGAGGCAATATTGTCAATGTTACTCAGAAATTAGGAGGGATAGATACAGTTAAAAAGCTGAATTTTATGACAACTCACCGCGATAGCTATTCCAGTCTTTCTAAAAGCGATCGTAATTTTAAGTGCATCTCCAGAGTAGAAGACAGTTTATCAACGACGTTTAACTACATTCCTACGCAGAAAATTAGGCGAACATATTCTCAACTAAAGCCAGGGGATATTATCGGCGTAGCAACTAAAATTGAGGGTTTGGACTTTACTCATACAGGTTTTGCGTATCGGCAGCCAAATGGCAACGTGGGGCTAATTCACGCATCTCCTGCGGGAAAAGTAGTAATTGCCCAAGATTTACAGAACTATATCAAGAATGTACCCCAGGCAGCCGGGATTGTCGTTAGTAGAGCAAATAAACCTAAATTTAAAGGCGTTGCTGATTTAAAGTATCAAACCGATAAGTAGTTTGCTCGTAGCTATCAGCTATCAGCTTTTTGAATACTTATTATCAAGTCTAAATTTTTGAAATCATAATTTACTTTTTACTCCCTACTTTCACAACTTATCAAACTAAAGACTCGCTAAGTTTGGAAACATCGCTAGCTTCGAGTTCATCCGATAAATTGTCAATTACTTCTAACATCTCTCTTTCAAAGCTCACCTGAGCGCGATTGGTTTTTGCACCAAAATAAAAGCTGTTGTTTTTTTCCAAAGCCCAGATTTGAGAATGGGAAAAATAGCTCATCACTACCCCGATCATTAGTAAAGCGAAACCCGTGTAAACAATTGGTACACCAGGATCGGCTTTGATCTGTAAACCTGTGCTGCCAATAATATCTATTAGCTTGATGTTAATTCCATCGATATCAATACTCTGACCAATACGAATGGCACTAGTCAAATCTCCCTGCTGATTGTAGATCAAGGCTGTTCCCTGCAAATCTTTGATTAGCATCGAAACCCCCGTACTCATATCTGGTTTGGTAGGAATCCAAGTACCCCAAATATTGCCTGCACCCAGAGTATCTAACTTCGCTACAGGAAGACGAAAAATCGGGCTATTGTTTAACTGCACTTTAGCAGCAGCAATACTCCAGTTGGTTTGATAAAAAGTAACGCCGTCATAGCGCAGAGGTTTATTGACGCGAATCGTTTCTCGCTTAATTTCTTCACCATTATCTTTTACCACTGAAAGATCTGAATAAAACTGATCGACATCGCCATTTTCGGTATAGTCAATCCAAAAACGATTTACTCTAACCGACCAATTCGTTGGGAGTTGATTGCGCCCGAAAGGTCCTAACTCAATAATATTTTGAATTTGAAAAGTATCTCCACTGGCGATCGATTCTTGGGCAAAGAAGCCCGTAAAAATGCCCCACATGCCACCTAGCAGAACAATCAACATTCCCGCATGAACGATAATTGGTCCGATACGCCCAATAATACCTTTGCGAGCATATAAAGTATTATCCTGCTGCCAGACCTGATATTTTTGCTCTTTGAGTAAGGGAATTAAAGATGCGATCGCACCCTGTTCTAATTCGGCACTAAGAGCTAGCTTCTCATACTGCTTGGGCTTTGTATAATATTTCCATTTACGAGCAGCTTTAAGGGCAGGTAGCTGTCGCGTAAAGGTACAGGCAGTCAAACTTGCGCCAAACAGAATTAATAGAGATAAATACCACCAGGTACTATAAACATGGTTTAGTCCCCAGGCAAGAATAACTTTCCAGGTCAAAAAGCCATATAGGGCAGGAGACTCAGGATAGTTCTGCTGATAGAAATTGAGGGTTTCTGCCTGTTCGATTACCGTACCTGAAATACTAACAACAGCGATCGCTAATAGCAATATAATCGCCAGCTTTAAATTAGCAATAATGCCAACAAAGCGACGAAAGATAAATTTGGGTTTTAAAGATGAATTCATATATAAATATTAGATCTTTAGCAAGCATAACTGCCATCTTAGTCATAACAGATTAGGAGTTAACAGAACTGACTAAACAATAAGCATCAAAAGAAAGATCGAGACAGGTAATATCTCTTTTTATTACGCTACCGCAAAAGCTCGGCACAATACTATTTGTTTCGATCGCGGATCGAAAAAGATAATTTCTATAAACTTAAACCCCAGCCAAAATGCACTAAAGCTGCTCGCGTTGCCATAAACCAAACTGCGATCGCTGAAAATAGGTAGAGATAGAAGCGCAGCAGCACAATATTAAACGTACAGTGAACGATACTGTGTAAGGTGCGAAAGAAAACAAAAGCCCACGCGGTATTTACATACACCGTATCTACCTGCTGAGTAACGAAAAGATATAAAACCAGCGCATAAAAGAGTACGGGAATCTCAAACAGGTTTTTTAAATTATCCGAGGGGTTAGATACACCTGCGGGGGATATTTGCGCCAGCGTCCCAGGTACAGCTAGCTTTTGCGAATCTATTTTGTTCTTAATAATGAAACTGATACGGCGGATATACATATACACCCAAACCACGAAGGTTAAAAACAACATCGCGAAAAAGGGACTGAAAATAGCTGATTGATTCATCTTACTGGTTTAAAAATAACGTTTGATATTAACAAGTAGATTAAATCTAATGTTCTATTTGGCATAGTCCTCGATTGAGTACACTTTCTGGATGTCTTGATTGTTTGAGATATTGCGATCGCTATTGAAAGATGTACTTGCCAGCATCTTTTATAATTAAGCTATTCTAGAACGCCAACACAATGCGAGAAGACTCTATTGAGCGTTTAACTAAAATTGCTGCCGATCCTTCAACTCCTTCTCACTTATTGATTGAGCTTGGCAAGCATGAAAATTCTCAGATTCGCTCTTTAGTAGCTAGTAATCCCAACACGCTTTTAGAGACTCTAGAATCTTTGGGTACAGAATATGCCGATGCTATTGTAGAAAATCCTGCTTTCGAGTTATTAAAGCTGGAAAATCCTAACAGCAAATTTATTCAGTTAACTTTGGCTAGAAGTACGAAGACTTCTCCAAAAGTACTAGCGAAATTAATTGCTACGAAGGATTTAGATGGAGAAAATTGTAGAACTGTAGCCAAAAATATTAATACACCCATCGATGCTCTGGCTAGTTTAGCTATTACTCTTGTCGAAGAAAAAGATGTTTATACAGTTGTATATAACGATTATATAGTTTCCCATTGGTTCGAGCTTGCTTTAGATATAATTCGCCGTCCAGATATACCAGAATCTTGCTTAGAAAAGGTTATAGATATTTTTATAGAGCGCAATTATGAATATTTGCTTCGGGAGTCTGCTACTATTCCTAATCTCCCATTTAAAGTATTGGAAAAACTTTCTACATACCCAAGTAAGTATCCAGATAGAGGATATGACAATTTACTCGGAGCATGTGAGGAATTATTAATAGATGTTCCTCTGGTTCAAAAATCGCCAATCCTGCTAGATAATGTAGCGCGTAATATAGTGGGACAACTAAGACATAAAGAGGACATGCTTCTGAAAATAGCGCATAACCCTCTAACATTAAGCTCGACTATAGAATATTTAGCTGCACATTATTCCCCGCAGATTAGAAATGCGCTATTGAATCACCCTCACGTTTCTCCCAAAGCTTTGGAGATATCTTTATTTGCACAGATTAAAGCAGGGACACCGATAGAATTATTACATGAAATTGCTGAAGATCCTAGATTTTATAGTGCGACGCTGTTGTGTTTGTACCCTAATGTTCCTTCAGAAATAATGGATAAAGTTTACGACCATTTACCTAGTTACGCAAGAGACGTAAGTTATCGCCAGCAAATTTTACAATGTTTGGCATATCATCCAAATTCTTCGTTAAATTTGCTCCAAAAGATAAGACATGAACTAGATCGGGTTAGTACCTCAATTAGTAGAAGGGTTAGATATTATCAGGGAGGCTATATTAACGGTCATTTGCTGAAAGAAATAAATAATCTGGCAGAAAAGGTAAACCAGAGAATAGAAGGAGAAAATTTTGCAGAAACAAATCAGCTTTCTGCCTACTGGTCGCTATTTGAGGATACGCCTAGCGAATCAGCTATAAGAATCACTAACCAGATGAGACTAAAGCGAGGTGGATATAGTTGGAATAATTATTCTCTACCCGATCCAAAAGGCTAACAACTAAATAGCTGGGATACGAGACAGCAAAGAGAAAATACCAAATGCCAGTAATAAACCGCCACTGACGGGATTAATCCAGCTAGACCAACGACGTAATTCTAAAATCTTTTTAATCGAGGCGGTAAACGTCCCCGCGATTACCAATGGCATTACATAGCCGATCGCATAAGCTATAAGTAAGCCAGCACCCAAGACTAAATTCTGTGTTGTTGCTACCCAGGTAAGCAAAGTTGCTAGTACAGGAGTACTGCAAGGAGAGGCAATCAAGCCGAAGGTAAGACCAATTAAGTACGATCGAAGTCCACGGGGAAGATCGTCGCTAATCCAGTCGGTTGCGCCGAGAGAAGGGAAACGAAAGGAAACTATTTCTAAGAGATTGAGTCCCATTGCGATCGCCACTAAGCTAACGATAATCGGCAAACCTACGCCAATCTGCCCGTATACTTTACCAATAGTTGTGGCGACGATGCCTAAAAGGGCTAGAGTCGTGGCTAAACCGAGGGCAAACCAGCTTGACTGTACTGCTGCCTGTAGTCTTCCTTCGGATTCGTAACCGCCAATATAGCCGACGGTGATGGGCAACATGGAAAGCATACAGGGAGTGAGGCTAGTGACTAGTCCAGCGAGAAATATCACTCCGATACTGACGATACTGAGATGATCTAGTTGAGTTGTGACAACGCGATCGGCAAATCGTTCGAGTAAATATAGTTGCGTTTGTATAAATTCCAGCATTTAAAAAGTTGTTAATTAAAATCTATTTATGAGCTGAGGCTTAAGCTAGATTCTATCAAGATCGGCATTGTAGAGGTTAAATAGAAATTTTTCTCTAAGCGCAATTCTGGCTATGTAGCGAAAATACATAATTCTCAATGTATTCCTCCTTCAGGAAGATTAATATAAGCTGACGTGCTATCAAAGTTAAAGCATTCACTTACAGGAATTACCGACTTATATGTTCAACAAAAACACATTTTTCTTAATTTTACTGGTGTTTATTCCCGTTTCTATCGCAGCGCACTTCTTAGAATGGGGAGAGACAATTGTATTTATTACCGCAGCTTTGGGGATTGTGCCTTTAGCTTCCTATATGGGTACGGCGACTGAAGAAATTGCCGTAGTAACAGGTCCTAATATCGGTGGCTTGCTCAACGCTACTTTTGGTAACGCTACGGAACTTATCCTGGCTTTCATTGCCCTCAAAGCTGGTTTAGTAGGAGTAGTCAAAGCTACCATTACAGGTTCTATTGTCAGTAACCTGCTGCTGGTGATGGGTTTTTCGATGTTGCTGGGGGGAATTAAGTTTAAGGAGCAAAAGTTTCAGTCAACTATTGCCCGTCTCAACGCTTCAACAATGAATCTGGCAGTAATCGCTCTCTTACTGCCAACAGCAGTGCAGTATACTTCGACAGGGATTGAAGAACAAACGCTACAAAATCTGTCCGTTGCCGTTGCTGCAATTCTGATTCTTGTTTACGGACTGACTCTGCTTTTCTCGATGAAAACCCACGCTTATCTTTGCGATGTGGGAGAGGCGGATGTTGAGGAAGGAGAAGAGGAAAAAGAGGTTAATTTGCCTTTCTGGATCTTTGTCCTGTTAGTTATTACCCTGGCAGTAGCAGTAGAATCGGAACTGCTAGTAGATTCTCTAGAAGTAGCCACGACTCAACTCGGCTTAAGCAAGCTATTTACAGGGGTCATTTTACTACCCATCATTGGTAACGCAGCAGAACACGCCACAGCCGTAACGGTAGCGATGAAAGATAAAATGGATCTTTCTGTAGCGGTAGCGGTAGGTTCGAGTATGCAAATTGCTCTATTTGTTGCTCCTGTACTGGTGATTGCTGGCTACATTATCGGCGAACCAATGGATCTCAACTTTAATCCTTTTGAACTGGTATCCGTAACCGTAGCAGTGTTGATCGCCAACTCAATTAGTTCTGATGGAGAGTCGAACTGGCTAGAGGGAAGCTTACTGCTGGCAACTTATGCGGTAGTTGCCCTTGCCTTTTTCTTCCATCCTGTTGTCGAAGGCATGATTTAACAAGATTATTTATCTTTTTTGAGACAGGAATGGGGTGCAATCCCTATTCCTGTTTTTTTTACGAGCAGATATATTTTAGCGATCGAGATAGAAATTATTCAGCTTTCTTAAATTTTTTAATTTACCCTACTTGTAATTAATTTATCCCCAAAAATTAATTTATTTGACAAAGCATACTATTCGGCTCAGCAATTATTTAGCATCTTTGAATTCCTTAAGTTCCTTGACTTATTTTAATTATGTGCATAAAAAATAATATTTTGAATGTAAATCATATTACATAGTTTTTAGACAAACAAAGGCTCGCGCTCCGCATGTACGCGCGAGTTGAGGATTTAGGAGGCTTGCAAGTGATATTTTATACTTTTAAAACATCCTCTAAGGCTCTGAAATTTTCAATAAAATATCTAAATCTAAACTAAATTTAAATTCCAGTTAGGCGGACAATAGAACTAGCAGTTGAGGCTCTGATACTCAATTGAGCTAAGCCTGCCTAACGCTTAAACGCGATCGCGCTAATGTCCCCGATCTAAATTTCAACTGCGCCAAAATTGGAAAAGCCACACATGCTCTGTGTGGCAATTGTAGTGACACGCTCTGATATCGGCGGTATATTTGAAGTAATAAGCTGCTGTCTAACCTAGCCACATCTCGATCGTCAGCCAAGCAACGAAGAACGCAACACAAGCAGAAAATCCATTCCGAAGCCAGATTTAGTAAAGCAATTTGACTTCCCACACAGCCGATTGAGAAATTGGGCAAGGTGGACAAACCCAATCAAGACAACTTTTAAAGTCTCCACTTTTAAAGCCAGAATAAGTTTTCAGAATGATGATTTAGCTTCTGGCTAGAGTTCATCTTCGATTTTAATTACAAAGCATCTAGTTCGGGTTCAACTATAGAAATATTGTCTAATCCCCACAAATCGAAACGAGAACCGCTATGCGCCTCTTGTGACCAGCGAAATTGCGTAGATTCAGTTTGAGCCGAGGAAGGAATAACTTCACTAATATCTGTCCAGTCAGTAAATTCTTGAGGATCGTAAACGGCTATTTCTCGCCAGCTAGCGCCATTGTTAAGGGAAAATTCTAAAGCGACATCTTCACCCAGATCGACCTTCTGTCCACCATTAGAATCATCGCCAAAGATAAGATCGAAATAAATATTGCCACCGCTGGCAACATTTAGACCCACTGTCGTTATCTGACGAGAACTGTCATTGCTTTCTCCGCCAGTAAAAAATAGCGATTGACCATCTCCCCCAAAATTGTTGTTGACATCATCGCTGCCAAAACTACTCCATTGGCTATCATCAAGATCGGGTTCAAAATCTTCAGTTAAAAGTAAGCCAGAAGCATCAGACTCGGCTTCATAAAGAAAAATATCCGAGTTATTGCCTTCAAGAGCGCTCCATACTAGTTTGTTTCCCGAAATTTTAGGTTGAACATTGCGAAAATCGTTATCGGATACCTGAATTGTTTCTGTACCGTCGTAGAAGAAAACTTCCCATTTACCATCAACACTGCTACTCCAAACCAGATTGTCACCAGATCCATCCACCGCAGTATTAGAATAAGACGTAACAGAAGTAGCCGTACTGTTACCAGTTACGCGATCGTTAAAATCATTATCGGTAACTTGAAAAGTAGTCGTACCATCGTGGCGATACAGTTCCCAATCATTACCATCCCACTCTCTCCAGACTAAGTTGCCGTCAAAGAATCCTTCGATCGCGACAGAATGGTCACTGTCAACAATTTGAACTGTAACACCATCTTCGTATAGATAAATATCATTCTTTTGCCCTCCAGAATAGGCTTCCCAGGCTACTCGATCGCCCGAAACATGAGGATTAACTCCGCCTTGAGCCAGCTCTGTTGTCGTATCGCCATCATCAAGCCAGATAGAATTTCCCGCGCTACTCCAAACTACATTTTCTCCTGAAATATCGACAGAGGTTTCACGATTATTATCGTCTGTTAATTGTGAGGTCGTCTGGGTACTGCCATCATAAAGATATACCTCAAAGAGTTCTCCTAAAGGAGTATATTCTGGAGTGCTTCGCCAAGCTATATTATTGCCATCCAGCTTTTCATCATCAACAGAATACTGTTCGGTTAGCTGAGTGGTTTCTGCGCCATCATAATAAAAATTTTGCCATCTATTTGTATAGCCTTGCCACAAAACTCCATCTTCTGAAATTTGCGGATTTGCTTTAAGATTAACCTCTAAGTCTGGCAGAATTGTAATGTCGTCATCGAGTAGAACCACACTATTTCGATTTTCAATCCAAACAATACTATCTTCCGAAATATCGGGAGATTTAGATACTCCGTTGGTGGTTAATTGCGTAATTTTCATTTATTATCTTTGTCCTTGGTAGAAATAGAGCATCAATTGCGTTTCAACTGATTGCTTCAAATCTGACCTAGATTCAATTAAATCGTCTTCGTCAAAAATGCTTAACTGCTGCACTACAAAAGGTAAAATCACCTAGAGCAGAAATAACGATCGCTCTAGGCAGAAGCAGTAAACTTTGACAGAATGAGAGAATATTACTCACTGAGCCGATAAACGTCATTCAAGATGAAGGTATTACTAGTATTACTAACCTCAATAAAGCGATATTGGCTATTATTGACCTTTTTTATTCTGACGTTAATTCTTGTACTTTCTCTCAAGCCACTAAGTGCTTTGCCTGACGTACCTGGTACAGATAAAATCCATCATTTTATTGCCTACGCCGTACTGATGTTGCCTACCGCAATTAGAAAGCCAAAACACTGGCTATCGATCGCTCTCCTCTTTGCTGTCTGTAGTGGTGCGATCGAACTGGTTCAACCTTATGTCAATCGCTATGGTGAAGTAAAAGATCTGGTAGCAAATGTATCGGGTTTAGCCTGCGGATTAGTTATTGCCAAAATTCTTCGTTCTCCTTTGTTTACCGACGCAGATAGCTAAAAGTAGAGACGATTTGCCTCGGTAGGTAGAAACGTCAGTACGGGTATTGGGTAAGACTAATCGCGAGCGGTAATTACAGTCCCCAGTAATCAATCCTCTCCTCTAGCCAGCCCGATTCTTGCCAATCGGCGATCGCTTTATTTACCTTGGCGCGTAATTCTTTGTACTGCAAACCTTTGGGCATTACCACCGCTAAAGCTGCTCCCGATAATCTTTCGGGCAATAATTTATAGTTTGGATATTCTTGAGTTATACCTGCGAGGATAGAGCGATCGCCAGCAAAGGCATCAGCCCGATTGGTTTCTACAAGTTCTAAAGCAGCTTCATAGGAATCTACACCAATTAAAGTGGTGCGGGGTATACGGTTGCGGATTACGGCAATGGTAGCGGAATTGTTGAGTACGGCAATCCTTCGCAGAGGCAGACTACGAATATCAGCGATCGCCTTATTTTTGGTAACTATGCCCGTACCGTCCAAATAATAATAGGGACTAAAATCAACGATTCGACTACGGGAAGTTGTGACTGCGACTCTAGCAATAGTTAAATCCACCTCATCTTCTAAAACTACCTGCAATCGTTCGACATTATCAACAGCTAAAAATTCTACTGCTTCGGCATCTCCCAAAATTTCTTCGGCTAACTTACTAGCAATATCTATTTCCAAACCCGATAAATCACCAGTTTCGTTTATAAAACCAAGCGGACGAACATTTTCTTTAACCGCGACTTTAAGTTCTCTCTTGGACTCAATTTCTGTTAATTCCCTTGCCGTTATTGACTGGGGTGTGGCGATCGTCAGGACAACTGCCGTAACTAAATTTAAAAGCCGATGTTTCATTGTCCTGCTGAATTGGTCTGCTGAAGCAAATTTAACACCTGATGCGGATTTTGCAGCATAATAATTCTTTTTTCTTGCTGATACCTATTTAATTTGGCTAATTTAGCCTCAACTTTAGGGCGCTGTAGCCGAGGAAAATCCCCAACATATTTGAGAAATTCAAGATTGAATCGTTCTGGACACCCTACTGCCATGTCTGGTCTGTTTTTGCCACGATACTGTAAATAACGCCTGAATATTCGAGTTATACGGAGATAGCGGTTAAAGTCGAGCCAGATAACTGTATCTGCTGCTAAACGTAGCTTCATCGTCCCGCCATAGTTGCCATCTACGATCGGGCGATCGCCTTAAATTAATTCCTGCTGTATCTCTAATCATTGCTGAGTATTGTTCGATCGCCATCCAGGTTGCCAATAGTAAGCGTCTAAATGAATTACGGGTAGATCTAATTTATTTCCCAAACTTCTGGCTGAAATAGATTTTCCCGCACCATACGAGCCAATGATTGCAACCTTCTGCATTTTGCCTTTAAAAAACGTTAGAAATAGCAAAACTCGGCTTCATGATTAAAACCGAGTCTTTGTAAAATTTGTAGTCATTCAATTTTATTTGAATTTAGAACCCTTCAGCTTAATTTGCCGATTTAGCAACTTCAACTACTTTTGCAAAAGCTTGAGGATCGATCATTGCTAGCTGCGCCAACATTTTACGATTTAAACCTACTTCTGCTTTCTTTAGCTGATAGGTCAACTTGCTGTAGCTTAGACCATTCATTCTGGCTGCTGCATTGATGCGGGTGATCCACAGACGACGAAAATCACGTTTGCGCTTACGGCGATCGCGATAGGCATTACGCAATGCCTTCATTACCTGCTGATTAGCGGTACGAAATAGCTTGGAATGAGATCCACGGAAGCCTTTTGCCAGCTTCAGAATCTTCTTACGACGTTTGCGGGCTACATTACCGCGTTTGACTCTACTCATAATTTAGTATCTAGGAAATATTGACGGATTTTGTTTGTTAGTGACGTTAACAACTAGATCTAGCAGCAACTTTTAGTTCAACTCAGCTAAATTTAGCTGTAGGGCATCATCGCGCGGATTGTTTTCTCATCGTTCTCATGCACTACTGCCATGTTTGATAGGCGACGGCGAGTACGCTCTTTGCTTTTGCGCTCTAACAGGTGATTTTTAAATGCTTTACGGCGCATTATTTTCTTGCCACTGCCAGTAATACGAAAACGCTTGGCAGCAGACTTTTTAGTTTTTAGCTTAGGCATGAATACAGATAATTAGACACAATTCCCAATTATACTCTGGGGTCTAAACTAATTACAAGCTAAATCTATAACCGATCTTATCTTATCAGTATTTACTTTCCCGGTAGTGCATCAAAAAATTGTGGGATAGCTGACCAGATCGTTCCAACTCCATTGCCTTGAGGTTAATCCAGCTCTCATGGCTGCTGTCGTTCCCAAACGAATATTTGACCAGATCCAATTGAAATAACTCACTACTAATCTCGTTGTTACTTCTGTTTGCTCCCAAATTTTACCGAATTTATTTTGTCTTCGATGCCATCTCCCAGTTTGTTGCCTAACGATTCCATTAGTTCGTTCGAGTCGCTGTGTTTTATCTTTTCCA
>Ga0209831_1002908_pt1 | contig 14541 bp, 14 predicted proteins | sample Maine_Asex4_meta_FD_187451 | JGI IMG/M metagenome (GOLD analysis project Ga0209831, IMG submission 187451) | Marine algal microbial communities from Maine, USA - Maine_Asex4_metaG (SPAdes) (version 2) | ecosystem: Host-associated > Algae > Red algae > Unclassified | place: Maine, USA | collected...
AAGATGGGCCTGCATGGCTCGCCCACCTGCGTGCTGGCCTACGAGGGGTCCACCGGCTGGCTGGTCGGAGAGGAGAACAAGGGCCTCGCCTGCATGTTCACGATGATGAACAACGCGCGCCTCGGCGTCGGGGTCGAAGGATTGGGCACGGCGGAGGCGGCGACGCAGCATGCGCTGGCCTACGCCCTCGACCGCGTGCAGGGCAAGGGGATGGCGCCGCAGGGCCATGCGGGCACCGGCTCGATCATGGACCACCCCGACGTGCGCCGGATGCTGATGGAGATGAAGGCCTATACCGAGGTCACGCGCGCCATCTGCTACGACTGCGCCCTGTCGCTCGACATGGCGCGCGCCGCACCGGAAGACGAGCGCGCGACGTGGGCGGCGCGGGGGGCGTTCCTGACGCCGCTGGCGAAATCCTTCGGCACGGATGCGGGGATGCATGTGGCCGAGTTGGGCGTGCAGGTGCATGGCGGCATGGGCTTCATCGAGGAAACCGGAGCCGCGCAGTTCTACCGCGACGTGCGCGTCACCGCGATCTACGAGGGCACCAACGGCATCCACGCCGCCGATCTCGTCGGGCGCAAGCTGTCGATGGATGGCGGCGCGACCGCCCGCGCGATCCTCGACGCGGCGGGCGAGGAGGTGACGGCGGTGCAGGCAGCGGGTCTCGACACGGTGGCGACGGGGCTGGCCATGGCGCACGAGGCGGCAGCGCGCGCGACCGTCTGGATGCTGGAGCAGAACGACATGAGCGAGCGCCTCGCCGGGTCGTCGCCGTACCTCACCCTCATGAGCCACCTGCACGGCGGCGCGCTGCTGTCACGTGGCGCACGGGCGGCCAAGGCGGCGGGCGAGGAAAACCCTTACAACACTGCCCGCATCGCCGTCGCCGCCTTCCACACCGGCCAGATTGCGCCCATGGCCGAGGGGCTGGCGCACGCGGCCATGGCGGGCAGCGCGCCGCTCTACGAACTGACGGCGGAACAGTTCGCGCTGTAGGGGCGATGCTATCGTGACCTGGTTGCCAAAATAGGGTATCGTATTTCAAGCAAGGAGACCCGGATGAATACGAACGAGCGCGAGGCATTGCGCCAGAAAATCGATCTTGTGGCTCGCGAAAGAATTCCAGATCGGGTGTTGAAGGATATCGATGTCAGCTTTGGAGAGGATCATCTCGGTGACGCTTCCGTCTTCATCGTTCTCCACATGAAATCGGGGTATGCTTCCAGGGAGTATGCAGACGCGATGACATCGCTTTCGGATGCATTGATGACCGTAACCGACACCTCGGATGGTTTTCTGTTCCCTTACATTTCTCCGCGAATCGAGGATGAAGCGGCGTGAAAAGCGACGATCTCATCGCTTCGGCACGTGTTCTGACAAGTTCAGCCAGACAATCACCCGGCAGACCGAAACAAGCCAGCAATCGGCGGGCCGTCAGCGCCGCGTATTACGCGGTTTTTCACGAAATCTGCGAGCAAGCCGCGAATGTTCTGGTTGGCGGCGAAGGCGCCGAGCGCAGTGAAAAAGCATGGCGGCAGGTCTATCGTGCCATCAACCACGGCCCCGCAGCACAACGCTGCAAGGAGGCCCGCAATACAGAGCATGGATTTCCACTGGGCATCACGAGATGCGCCAACGAATTCATTGAATTGCAAGCGAAACGACACGATGCTGATTATGCACCGGAGTATCGCGTAAGCGTCGCCGATGCAGAATCACTCATTCTACGTGCCGAGGATGCGATCAATGGGCTACGAGGTTGCCCGCTGAAAGACCGTCGAGCATTCTGCGTCTGGCTTCTCTTCGCCAAACGCTGAAGACCCTACGCCCCGCCGAACGGCAGCACCGGCTCGCGCCAGCCCGTCACGCCGCCCGCGTCCTTCGGCTCCGGTGCGTTTTCCGGTACGAAGAAGTCGAGTTGCAGCCTGGATCCCGGCGTCACGGAGTATTGCTCGAAATCCGTCACCCCCTCGGCGGCCAGCACCAGGTCGTCGAGGCAGAACCAGCCCGAGAAATCCGTCCCCTTGGACAGGATCGCCGCCGCCGCGTCGCCCATGATCTCCGGCGTGCGCGATTTGGAGGCCATGGATTCGCCGCCCAGCAGGTTGCGCACCGCCGCCGTGTCGATGGTCGTGCGCGGCCACAGGCAGTTGACCGCGATCTTGCCCCGGAACTCGCCCGCCCAGCCGAGCGACAGCAGGCTCATGCCGTATTTGGCGAGGCTGTAGGCCGGGTGGTTCTGGAACCAGATCGTCCGCATGTCGAGGGGCGGGGACAGCGTCAGCACGTGGGGGCGCTCCGACTTGAGCAGGTACGGAAGGCACGCCTTCGTCACGCTGAACGTGCCGCGCGCGTTGACGCCGAGCATCAGGTCCATGCGCTTGAGGTCGGTCGCCGCCGTGGGCGTCAGGCTGATGGCGCTGGCGTTATTGACGACCATGTCGATGCCGCCGAACTCTGCGGCCGTGCGCTCGACCGCCGCCGTTACCTGCGCCTCGTCGCGAATGTCGCACAGGAGCGGCAGCGCCTTGCCCCCCGCCGCGCGGATCGCCTCGGCCGCCGTGTGGATCGTACCCGGCAGCTTGGGGTGCGGCTGGTCGGTCTTGGCCGCGATGGCGACGTTCGCCCCCGCCCGCGCGCAGGCCTCCGCTATGGCGAGGCCGATGCCCCGGCTGCCGCCCGAAATGAAGATCGTCTTGCCGTCCATGTGCTCCACCCTCCCGGAAGTTTCGCCGCCCAGCATAGCCGAGGTTCGGGGCAACCGAAACGATGCCGTTAGGACAAGACGCGCAACAAGACGGGGCGCGGATCGGACGAAGGATTGCGCGGAACAAAATCATTCGACCGCGCTTGATAGCAGGAGCCCTGTCTTTATCGATGGAAAAGGACGACCCGCAATGACCTTTCGCATGACGCTCGCCGCCACGGCCCTCGCCGCCCTGACCCTCGCCGGTTGCGGTTCGACGACACCCATGGCCACGGGACCCGCCGGAGCGGTGGACCCGGACCCGCTATCGACCCAGACCGATCCCGGACAGCTTATCGGCGATCCGCTTCTCCAGAATCAGGACGACGCGACGATGGAGACCCGCACCGGCAACTGATCGCGACCGCGATTCGCGCGCCCGGATCTCCCGGAAGTTTCATGCTCCCGGGATGACAAGACCTTACGGCAACCAAAACGATGCCCCCGGGACACGAAATGCAACAATAAGGGGGCATACGTTGGACAAACGGAATCTTAACGCAATATTACATCGTTGCGCTTACCCCGCGCACGCGTAATGACATAAAAAACCATTTCTGATGGAAGAGGACAACTCATATGACTATTCGCACGACGCTGACCGCAGTGGCCCTCGTCTCCGTGGCTCTCGCCGGCTGTGGCTCGATGGGTGGCAACAAGACCATGACCGCACCCATGGTCACCCCCCCCACCGTCACGGCACCCAGCATGACCGGCCCCGTCGTCACGGCGCCCAGCATGACCGCGCCTAGCATGGCCGCACCCAGCATGGTCGCGCCCAGCATGGCCGCACCCAGCATGACTGCGCCCAGCATGACTGCGCCCAGCATGGCCGTCGCCACGCCCGGAATGGCGATGCCTTCGGCGACCATGGCGTCCCCGGGCATGCAGACCCTCGGTGATCCCCTCCTCCAGGAGCAGGGCACGCAGACCATGAAATCCCGCACGGGCTTCGGCGCTCCGGCGCTGGTCAAGAACCCCGAAGGGATGAAGGACGGCGATCCGTTCCTTCAGGACCGGAGCACCGCGACGCTCGACTCGCTGTACTCCGATGTCGACACGATGCGGATGCGTGATCCCGTCACCCCGACGACCAGCTACGATCCCCTTCTCCAGGACCAGCGTTCGCCGCAGGTGATGGACAACAACAGCATGATGAACGACGTCATGGTGATGGAAGAGGACATGTCCGGCATGGGTACGATGTCCGTCGACGAGACGATGTCCGCCGACGACGCCGTGATGAACGCATGCTTCCAGGCCGGTGGCCAGGTCGTCTCGTGGGTCGGCGATTCCTCCGGCGCGACGCAGGCCTGCCGCCGCGAGGACGGTCTCGAGTACCGCCTCGCCGACGCGCAGTACTACCAGTAAGTCCCGCGGCGGTCCGGGAAGGGCGACCTTCCCGGCAACCGCTTCGAGGATGACCGCGAACGCCCCGGACGGCTCGTCGCCGTTCGGGGCGTCTTCGTGCGGGCGTCAGGTCGCCGTGTAGCGGTGCACGCCGTCCGCCGTGTCGCGCCGCGCCCGCCCGGCGGCGCACAGGCGGTTGAGATGGGCCACCGCCTCCACGATCGCGAACCCGCGCAGGCCGTCGCCGATCTCCCTGTCGAACAGGACATCGAAGCATTCGAGGGCGGTGCGGGGCTTCGACAGGGACGCCTGCAACGCGTCGAGCGAGTCCGCGTGGTGGTCGATGAACTGGCCGAGGCGGGTCCGCACCCCCGTGAACGGCTCGTTATGCCCGGGCAGGACCAGCACGTCGGTGGGCAGGGCCGCGCGTAGCACCTCGCAGGAATCGAGGAAATCGCCCAGGGGGTCGCCCTCCGGCTCGGTCGGGTAGACGCCGATATTCGACGTGATGCGCGGCAGCACCTGATCGCCCGCCAGCACCAGCCCGTCCGCCTCGCACCACAGGACCGCGTGCTCGGGAGCGTGGCCGTGCCCCGTCAGCACGCGCCAGTCGCGCGCCCCGATCCGCACGGTATCCCCTTCCGCGATGCGTCGGAAGCCGGTCGGCAGGGGCGAACAGACCCGCGAGAACCCGTATTTCGCCCGCGCCCGCATCGTCTCGATCTCCGCCGCGCCGTACCCCGCCGCGCGGTAGAAGGCGACGGCCCCTTCGGGCGGCTCGTCCCAGCGGTCGAGTTGCAGCATCTTTGCACACATGAAGCTGGTGCGCGTGGTCGTCAGCGCCGCGCCCGTCCGCTCGCACAGCCATCCGGCGAGGCCCACATGGTCGGGGTGAAAATGCGTGACCAGCACGCGCGAGACCTCCCGCCCCGCCAGCGGCCCGGCCAGCGCCGCCTCCCACGCCGCGCGGGCGGGGGGCGTGTCCATGCCGGTATCGACCAGCGTCCAGCCGTCATCATCTTCCAGCGCGTAGACGTTCACGTGGTCGAGCGCCATGGGCAAAGGCAGGCGCAGCCAGAGGATGCCGGGGGCGACCGCGACCGCCTCGCCCGCGCCGGGCGGATCGGGGAAGGGAAAGGTCAGCCCCGTCGCCTCGGCTTCGCGGATCTTGTCGGCTCTCGTCTTCATGGCGGCATCCCCCTGTTGTGCCCCCCGCAGGGAGCCGCACCCATAGACCCTTTCGCTCAGTCCCGAAACTCCTCCGCCGTCGGAATCCGCCCGAAGGCGATCTTGGCGCCGGTATAGGGCGCGATCTCGACCGGGCGCTCGCCGAAGACGATGGTATCCTGCCCGTAGCGTTGGTTCAGCGCGTCGATCTTCGCGCAGAGTTCCTCGCGGGCCGAGACGTCGCCCGACGCGCGCTCCTCGAACAGGTCGGCGGTGTGGCCCGCCTTGTCCGTCAGCCCGCCGAGCATCACGCCGACATGGGCGGGGACCACGCGGGGGAGTTCCCCCCAGACCCGCGCGAAGCGTTCCAGCAGCGCAAAGCTGTCCTGCGTCGCCGCAAAGCTGGTCGCGCGCGAGGCCCGGCCCCCGTCGCGCGTCTTGATCGAGATCGACAGGCCGGTCGTGAAATGCCCGCCCCGCCGCACCCGCGTCGCCGCTTTGATGAGCAGCCGCCGCGCCACCAGCCGCGCGCCGTCGGGGTTGCGATTCGGCCCGGAGAGAATCTGCGAATGACCCAGCGAATGGGTGCCGGTCGCCGGGTCGGGGATATCCTCGCCATGCAGCGCGCGCAGGAACCGCTCGCCGCCGACCCCGTTCCACAGGCGCCGCGCGTGCTTCGGCTCCATCGCCCAGAGGCCGCGCACGTCGCGGATTCCCGCCGCGATCAGGCGCCGCTCCATGTTCTTGCCGATGCCGGGCAGGTCGCGCAGCGAGAACCCGTCCAGCTTGGCGGGCATCACCTCGGGCGACAGCCAGTCGAGACCGGCGGGCTTGTGCATCTCCCCCGCCGCCTTGGCGAGCAACCGGCTCGGCCCCAGCCCGATGGAGCAGCGCATGGCCACGCCCACATTCGCCGTCACGCTCTCGCGCACGGCTTCCGCCAGCGCCTTCGCCGCCGTCAGGGGCCGGTCGCGCCCGCCGAGACGGCACGAAAACTCGTCGACCGAATGGGTGCCGTGGACGGGATGCACCCGCTCCACCGCCTCGCGGATCTTGTGATGATACTCGACGTAGAGGTCGTGCCGCGCGGGGCGGAAGACGATATCGGGACAGATCGCCCGCGCTTCCTCCGTCCGCGTGCCGACCCCGATCCCGAGACACTTGGCTTCGTAGCTGGCCGCGATGCAGGCCGCGCCGGGGCGGTTCACCGTCACGATCCCCACGGGGCGCCCGATCAGCGCGAGGTCCTCCTGCTGCTCGACACTCGCGAAATAGCTGTTCATATCGAGGTAGAGATAGCGCAAGAGAGGTTCGGCCATGGCATCGCTCCGGTTGGGGTCAACTGGAACATATTGGCAACAAAAAGCAAGGGGAATCGTCGCGCGTCCTTGCGGATTTATCCTGTCATGGTTAACGCGGCCCCGTCAGAGCGCCCGCCGGACCCCCTTCATCACGTCGTCGCTGATCGCGGCATCGGCGCCCCCGTGCAGCACGCTGACATCGCCCGTCGTCTCCAGAACCACGGCCTTGACCCGCGACAGGTCGAACGCGTTCGCCTCGCGCAGCTTGGCATAGAGGTCGTCGGGCGTCATCTTGGCGGCGCGCAGGTTCGCCTCGACGATCGCGCCGTTCTCCATCACGAGAAGCGGTTCGTTATCGATGGCGTTCTGCACCGCCGTGCTCCGCTCGCGCAGCCGCGCGAAGATCGCCTGCACCGCGAACAGCGACACGACGGCGGCGAGGCTGATGGCGTAGTCCTTGGACGGCGACATCACCGTGCTGGCCAGCACCGACCCGGTCGCGACCGTGATGACGAAATCGAACCCCGACATCTTGGAGAAGGAGCGCAGCCCGTTGAGTCGGGTCAGCGCGATGATGGCGGCCACCGTCACCGCCATGCGCAGGAAAACCTCCAGCAGCGTCTCGATCATCGTCCGTCTCCCCTGCGACCCTTTAGCCCTCAATGACCCGCGCGCCGCTTCGTTCCGCGCACGCCTCCCGGCCCCATTATCTTGGGGGTGGACGGCGAACAGGATACCCCTCCTTGCGGATGGTCCCCTTTTGTATTACCTTGATACGGTCGCCAGCCGGAAGGGAGGTCCCCCGGCGCCGACCTCAAGGAGGCTGAACTGATAGCAAACACCCATAGCGGTGCGCCCGGCGCATCGACGGACCTGACCGCCCTTTCCGGGGGCACGACCGGTTCGACCGGGGGCGAAAAGCGCCTTTCGCCCGACGAAATGCTGGCCCTCGTCGTCGACACGCTCGAAGACGCCAAGGCCACAGACACCCTGTCCATCGACCTGACCGGGAAATCGCCCATCGCCGACCATATGGTCATCGCGTCGGGCACTTCCACGCGGCAGGTGGTGACCATGTCCGAAAAGGTCGTGACCAAGCTCAAGCAGGAAGGCGGCGTCGTGCCGCGCCTCGAAGGGGTGACGCAGGGCGACTGGGCGCTGATCGATGCGGGCGACGTGATCGTCCATATCTTCCGCCCTGAAGTGCGCGAGTTCTACAACCTCGAAAAGATGTGGACCGAAGCCGATGGCGCGACCCTCAACGGGTAGCGGCATCCGCGCATGAAGGTGTCGATCCTCGCGGTGGGCCGGGCGAAACCCGGTCCCGAACGCGACCTGACCGCCGAATACCGCGCCCGCTTCGACGCGCTGGGGCGCGGCATGGGCATCGCCGCGCTCGATATCGCCGAGATCGACGTGAAAGGGGCGGGTCAAGACGCCGAGAGCGCGCGCCTGCTCGACCGTCTGCCTGACGGTCACACCCTGATCGCGCTCGACGAACGCGGGAAGACGATGGACAGCCTCGCCTTTTCCGCCCTGCTCACCACCGCCCGCGACGACGGCGCGCCCGGCATCGCTTTTGCCATCGGCGGGGCGGACGGCCATACCGATGCCGTGCGCGCGCGGGCGAGCCGCCTCCTCTCCTTCGGAAAGATGACGTGGCCTCACATGCTCGTGAGAGCGATGCTGGCCGAACAGCTCTACCGCGCCCTCGCCATCGCGGCCAATCACCCCTATCACCGGGGCTGATTTCCGTCCGGGTGACGATTTCTTAATTTGCGGTCCGTTAACCAGTACCGGTGCCCCATGCCGGTGCCATCGTCGCATCCGCTGGACGGGCGCGCACGGCGCCGGTACGGTGTCCATCGAACCAATTGAAAGGAACGGGCGGTGAGCAGCAGGACGACGACAGGGCCGGTCGCCCTCGTGATCCTCGACGGGCTGGGCCTTCGTGCCGAGCGCGAGGGGAACGCCGTCGCGCTGGCCAAGACGCCGACCCTCGACCGCCTGACCGAAACCCGCCCCATGGCCACCCTGCTGACCCACGGCCCCGATGTCGGCCTGCCGGTCGGGCAGATGGGCAATTCCGAAGTCGGGCACATGAATATCGGCGCGGGCCGCGTCGTGATGATGGACCTGCCGAAGATCGACGCGGCGATGAACGACCGCTCCTTCGACACGCGCCCCGCCATGCGCGCCCATATCGACGCGCTGAAGGCGAACGGCGGGACGTGCCACCTGCTCGGCCTCCTGTCCCCCGGCGGCGTCCACGCGCATCAGCGCCACGTCGCCCATATCGCGCGGCTGGTCGCGGGCGAGGGCGTGCCGGTGGCGCTGCATCTGTTCGGCGACGGGCGCGACGTGCCCCCGCGCAGCATCGAGGGATATCTGGAGGTCCTTCGGGGCGATCTGGGCGATACCCCGGGCATCGCCATCGCCACCCTCTCGGGCCGCTTCTACGCCATGGACCGTGACAACCGCTGGGACCGGGTCGAGCGGGCCTTCCGTGCCATCGTGTCCGGCGAGGGAGCGCGCGCGGACACCGCCGAAGCCGCCGTCGCGAGCGCCTATGCGCGCGACGAGAAGGACGAGTTCATCGCCCCCACCGTTATCGGCGGTTACGTGGGCGTCGCCCCCGGCGACGGGTTGTTCTGCGCCAATTTCCGCACCGACCGCGCGCGCGAGATCCTCGCCGCCCTCGCCGATCCCGGTTTCGACGGCTTCGCCCGGCCCGCGCGCCCCGCCTTCGCCGCCGTGACCGGCATGGTCGAGTATTCGCAGGCGCATGACGCCTACATGACCGCCGTCTTCCCCGACGAGGAGATCGCCGACACGCTCGGCCAGACCGTCGCCCGCGCGGGTCTCGCGCAGCTTCGCCTCGCCGAGACCGAGAAATACCCGCATGTGACGTTCTTCTTCAACGGCGGGATCGAGACGCCCGATCCGCACGAGGAGCGCTTCATGGCCCCCAGCCCCAAGGTCGCGACATATGACCTCGCCCCGCGCATGTCGGAGGAAGCGGTGACGAAACGCCTTGTTTCCGCCATCCGCTCGGGCGAGTACGATCTGATCGTGACGAATTACGCGAACCCGGACATGGTCGGCCACACGGGCGATCTGGACGCCGCCATCGCGGCGGTGGAGGCGGTGGATGCCGGTCTCGGACAAGCGGTCGCGGCGATCGAGGAAGCGGGGGGCGCCATGCTGATCTGTGCGGATCACGGAAATTGCGAGACGATGATCGATCCGGTGACGGGCGGGGTGCATACGGCGCATACGCTCAACGAGGTGCCGGTCTGGCTGGTGGGAAGTGACGCGAAGGCCCTGAGCGCCGGGCGCCTCGCCGATGTCGCGCCCACGCTGCTCGCTTTGCTCGGCATCGCGCAGCCCGATGCCATGACGGGCCGGTCCCTGATCGATGCCGGGGAGGAACGGGTATGAAACGCGCGCTCCTCTTCGCGACCCTGTGCGCCGTCGGCCTCGCGACCGCCGCCCCGGCGCAGCAGCAGGGTGTCTATGTCGACCCCGATCAGGCCGAAACGCTCAAGCGCAGTTCGCGCATCAGCGCGCAGCGCGCTCTAGAGATGGAGAAGAAGGCCGAGAAGGTGGCGGAGGAGACCGCCCGCGACGAACGCCGCGTGATCGAGATCGAGAAGGAGATCGTCGGTCTCGAAGCCGAGGTCTCCGAATCCCGCGCCACCCTCGTCTCCCTCGCCAACGAGGAGGCGGGCGCGACCGAGGCCTTGCGCATCCGCCGCAGCCAGAACGCCGCCGCTTTCTCCGCCATGGTCGCCCTGTCGAAATCCAACGCTCCCGAACTGATCGCCTATGGCGGCGACCCGCTGATGGCCGCGCGGGGCGCCAGCGCGCTCGCCGGTCTGCGCGGCGCGCTGGAGACCGACGCCCGCGCCACGCTGGAGCGCGTCGCCCGGATCGAGGATCTGCGCCTCCAGACCGAAGCGGCCCGCGAGGCGACCAAGGAAGCCATCGACGCCCTGCGCGAGCGCGAGCGCGAACTCTGGGTGCTCGTCGGCAAGCGCAAGGAGTTGCAGCGCGAGACGCTGGAGCGCGCCGAGTCGCTCAAGAAGGAAGCGCAGGACCTGACCGACCGGGCGCAACGCCTGCAACGCCTCACCGCGCGCTCGCCCACCCCGCCGCAGAAACCGGTGCGTCAGGCGCAGGTGCTCCCCGCCCAGCGGATGCTCCCCCCGCCCCGCCCGTTGCAGGAGGCGCGCGGCCAGTTCATCTGGCCCGTCACCGGGGGCGAGGTGGCGCAGGAATTCGACCGCACGGCGACGGGCAACGACGCGCTCGGCATGGTGTTCGACGCGAAACCCTACGCCCTCGTCTACGCCCCGTGGCACGGCACGCTGTCCTATGCCGGCCCGGTCAACAGTTTCGGCCTCGTGGCCGTCATCGATATCGGCGAGGGATACCAGATCATCCTCGCCGGTCTCTCCGACCTCATCCGCCAGAAGGACGACGTCGTCCAGCGCGGCGAGCCCATCGGGACCCTGACCGGCCCCATTTCCGAAAGCGAGGAATTCCTCGCCGACCAGTCCGCACTCTCCGCCAATTCGGTCGCGTCGCTCTATCTCCAGATGCGCCTGAACGGCAACCCAATCGACCCCGGCGTGTGGTTCGGCCCGTCCGGGGGCCAGATGATCCGAAAGGTTGAAGCCCAATGAAGAAGACCATGACCGCCGCGCTGTTCGGTGCCGCCGCCGGCATCGCCCTGACGGCCTCGTTCGGGGCGCCGCGCCTCGTCGCCCCGGCTTACGCAGCCTCGACCTACGAATATCTCGACCTGTTCGGCGACGTGTTCGAGCGCACGCGCTCGGCCTATGTCGAGGAGGTGGACGAGAAGGAGCTGATCGAGGCGGCCATCAACGGCATGCTCACCTCGCTCGACCCGCATTCCAGCTACCTCAACCCCGACAACTTCACCGACATGCAGGACGACACGAAGGGCGAGTTCGGCGGCCTCGGGATCGAGGTGACGATGGAAGAGGGCTTCGTGAAGGTCATCTCCCCCATCGACGACACGCCCGCCGCCAAGGCCGGGGTGAAAGCGAATGACTTCATCACGCATATCGACGGCGAATCGGTGCTGGGCATGACCATCGGCGAGGCCGTCGACCTGATGCGCGGTCTGGTCAATACCGACATCGAGCTGACCATCGCCCGCGAGGGCGAGGAGGAGCCGATCGAGATGACGCTGACCCGCGCGGTCATCGAGATCAAGGCGGTCAAGCACCGGATCGAGGGCGACGTGGGCGTGCTGCGCGTCTCGAAATTCTCCGAGAAGACGTTCCAGAACCTCGCCGAGTCCATCGCCCAGATCAAGGACGAGCTGGGCGCCAACGGCGTCAGCGGCTACATCATCGACCTGCGCAACAACCCCGGCGGTCTGCTGACGCAGGCGGTCGCGGTGTCCGACGCCTTCCTCGACCAGGGCGAGATCGTCTCGACCCGGGGCCGCGAGCAGCGCAACGCCGACCGCTATAACGCCCAGAACGGCGACCTCGCCGACGGCAAACCGGTCGTCGTGCTGGTCAATGGCGGGTCGGCTTCGGCCTCCGAAATCGTCGCGGGCGCCATTCAGGACCATCGCCGCGGCATCGTCGTGGGCGAGAAGACCTTCGGCAAAGGCTCCGTGCAGACGATCATGCCGCTGGCCTCGCGCGGCGCCATCCGCCTGACGACCGCGCGCTACTACACGCCGTCGGGCCGCTCGATTCAGGCGCTCGGCATCGAGCCGGACATCATCGTCGAACAGGTCGAACTGAAAGAGGGCGAAGAGGGCGCGACCCGTCGCAGCTACTCCGAGTCGCAGATGCGCGGCAGCCTCAGCAATGACGGCATGACCGATGACGACCGCGCCAAGCGCGCCGCCCAGGAAGAACTGCACCAGCGCCGGCTGGAGCTGCGCGAGGAGGATTACCAGCTCTCCTACGCGCTCGACCTGCTTCAGGGCCTGTCGGTCTATTCGTCGTTGAATCAGGACAACTAGGTTCCGACCATCACCCACCGAAACGCCCGCCCTCACCGGCGGGCGTTTTTCGTTTTGGGGGGCTCGGGATCGCAGGAGCGATACGTTTTGATGGACATCGTACATCGATAATTCCCGTTGCACGATACCCACCGCCTCTCCCTCCCCCCTCGCCCGGATTCATCGTCGTTTTCGAGGCGGGAGGGCGTTGCAATCGGTGCCGTCAGGGCGTATCGGAAGAGCGTATCAGCGCCGGACGAGGGACGACAGATGGCAGGGAAATCCGCGACAGACACCGATGCCCTGCCCTATCGCCCCTGCGCGGGCGTCGTGCTGTTCCGCGAGGACGGCTCCGTCTTCGCGGGCAAACGGATCGACAATGCGGCGGATGCGTGGCAGATGCCCCAAGGCGGGATCGATTTCGGCGAACTGCCGGAGGAAGCGGCCCTGCGCGAGCTGACCGAAGAGACCGGCATTTCCGCCGACAAGGTGGACGTGATCGGCCAGACCCGCGAATGGCTGCGCTACGATCTACCCCGCGAGTTGCTCGGCAAGCTCTGGGGCGGCAAGTACCGGGGTCAGGAGCAGATGTGGTTCGCCATGCGGTTTCTGGGCGAGGATGCGGATGTGAACATCGCGACGAAGCATGCCGAGTTCAGCGAATGGCGGTGGATGATGCCCGACGAGGTGGTCGAGAAGATCGTGCCGTTCAAGCGCGATCTCTACGCCGCCGTCTTCGCGGACCTGCGCGAGCGCCTGCCCCGGTCATAGGAAAAGGGCCGCGGTTTCCCGCAGCCCCTATATTCAGTGACCAACGGCGGCCTAGATCAGGCCGCGCGGCCCAGCGTCTCGACCATCGTCTTGAGGCTGCCATGGCGACGGGTCGCTTCGGCCAGCTCGTCCTTTTCCAGACCTTCCAGCGACTTCTCGGCGGCGTCGAGCGACGACTGGAACATCTCCGCCGTCGCATCCGCGCGCAGCGATGCGAATTCGGCGAGGATCGAGATCGAATTACCGGAGACTTCGGCGAAGCCTCCCGCGATCAGGTACTCGTGTTCCTCGGCACCGTTGATGATGCGGATCGATCCGGGGCTGAGCGCGGTGACGACCGGCACGTGCCCGGCCATCGCCGTGAATGCGCCGTCGGAGCCGGGCAGGAGAACCTTCTCGGCCTCGATCGAGGCCAGCAGCTTCTCCGGGGAGACCAGCTCCACCTGCATGGTTGCCGCCATGATCAGGCCGCCTCGGCCAGCTTGCCGGCCTTCGCGACGGCTTCGTCGATATCGCCGACGAGGTAGAACGCGGCCTCGGGCAGGTGATCGAACTCACCGGCGCAGAGGCGCTTGAACCCGTCGATCGTCTTCTCCAGCGGCACCTGCACGCCGGGCGAACCGGTGAAGACCTGCGCCACATCGAAGGGCTGGCTGAGGAAGCGCTGGATCTTGCGCGCGCGGGCCACGGCGATCTTGTCCTCTTCGGACAGTTCGTCCATCCCGAGAATGGCGATGATGTCCTGGAGCGCCTTGTAACGCTGGAGAACCTCCTGCACCTGACGGGCCACGGCGTAATGCTCGTCGCCCACGATGGACGGGTCGAGGATGCGCGAGGTGGAGTCGAGCGGATCGACCGCCGGGTAGATGCCCAGTTCCGCGATCTGGCGCGAGAGAACCGTCGTCGCGTCGAGGTGGGCGAAGGTGGTGGCGGGCGCGGGGTCGGTCAGGTCGTCCGCGGGGACGTAGACGGCCTGCACAGAGGTGATCGAGCCGTTCTTGGTGGTCGTGATCCGCTCCTGCATCGCGCCCATGTCGGTCGCGAGCGTCGGCTGGTAGCCCACGGCGGAGGGAATGCGGCCCAGCAGGGCCGACACTTCGGACCCGGCCTGCGAGAAGCGGAAGATGTTGTCGACGAAGAAGAGCACGTCGGCACCCGATGCATCGCGGAATTCCTCGGCCACGGTCAGGCCCGAGAGCGCGACGCGG
>Ga0209831_1002910_pt1 | contig 14539 bp, 23 predicted proteins | sample Maine_Asex4_meta_FD_187451 | JGI IMG/M metagenome (GOLD analysis project Ga0209831, IMG submission 187451) | Marine algal microbial communities from Maine, USA - Maine_Asex4_metaG (SPAdes) (version 2) | ecosystem: Host-associated > Algae > Red algae > Unclassified | place: Maine, USA | collected...
CCCCCTGATCGCGCGGGCGCGGACGCGGTTAGGCACCCCCACGCCCTTGCCCATTCGGCGGCGACCTAGGCCGGGGCTCGGCGCTGTGGTGGCCGACGGGGCGGCTGGCGGCCGTCGAAGAGGGCGGCGACAGCTGGTCGTGGGGGTGACGGCGGCTGGGGACGGGTGCAGCGGATTGCTCGGGAAGGCCCCTGTTTCGGTAGTTGCTTGATGGCGACTGGACGCTTTGCAGCATCTGGCGGTACTAGGCCGCCGCTGATGGAACCAACACCCTTGTGGTCTGCAAGCGTGCTCTCCGGGCTATTCCCTCAAGCACTCCGATGCGTTCTCCCACCTACAACTGATCCACTGTCACATCCACTCCCACCCCATCCTGTCCTTTCTTCTCCCGCTGCTTGTCCTCCTCGTTCTCCTTTAGATTCTCCGGCAGCTCCGTCTTGCCCGCCGTCTCGCCCGCCGTCTCGCCCATCTTCTCTCTCGCCGCTACGCCCACCGTCCCACCCGACGTCTCACGCGCCATCTCGACCGCCGTGTTCCCCAACGTCTCCCCCAATGTCTCCCCGTACCTCCATCGCGGCTCGTCGGGCCTCCGCTGCACTACCGGACGTCCTCCCGTCACCCCTCATGCGGCATGCGGTGGTCCTCTCTACTCACAATGGCATTGATCCCCGCATTCTCGGCGGCACCCTCGACAAGCCTGCGGCATGTACGCTTCCCTGCGCGCTTCCAATATTCTTTACAGCCAGGCCCAACTACCGGCCGGACCCGGCTGACGTGTCTAAAGAGGGAGGCGGGTCCTCCAACGGCGCCGAACCATCGAGAGGCGACAGGTCTTGTCCCTCGCACCCCCTTCGCTCTGCAGCTACTTCCACAACGTCCCGGTCTGACGGATCGCCTGATCCAACACTGGCGGCATCTACCTCCCCCCGCAAGCCGACCGTGCTCCCGGCCACGGCGGCGCTCATCAGGAGCATGTGCTCGGTAAGTACATAACTGGTGCGGACGTCGGAGGGCGCCTGTTCCATCACCAACACGCACCTTTTTGTTGAGTGGGGTGACATCTCGGCGACCAGTCCATATCGTGGCGAGGTCGTCAAGTGCGGGGGTGGCGCCATGCCCGTCGACCTGGAGGAGGAGTTTAAGCAGGCGTGGTGGGTGCCGCGGCGCCGGTATTTGGGAGACTCACCAGTCGTGAACAGCGACGGCAGCAGGACCCCGACCAAGCGGATCGTCGTCTCCGTACGCACTGCAGCGGGCAGTCCGTCTTCTGGATGCAACACCGGTGATGAGGAACACTCCCACAACGACAATGGTGACATGGAAGACTGCCCGACGCTCTCCCTGCACGGCGTGGACGTGCTGGCGAAGGCAAAGCACTCAACCGGCTGGCGCTCCGTCTCCGGCGCCGGGGTCGCCAACGTTTTGGCGGCCGTGCGGACCCGCGTTGGACCAGGCGTCCATTGAGGCCGAGGCGCGCGGTAGACTAGTGGATGACGCCGGCGGGTCAACCGGGACGGGCGACGAGACGGCGGCGGCCGGCACTCCATTGACGGCCGTGCTGCAGGACGCCGAGCAGTGCACATCGCGGGAGCTGGCGGAGATGTATGCGGTGTCCGAGATCAACCTCGAGTCGTCGGTCCCTGAGAACATGCCGGTCAACCCGGAGCAACGCCTGGCCGCCGAGGCTGCGAGTAAGGATGTGGCGATCTATCTCCCCTACGCGATGGTGTCGCAGTGCCTTGGGTACTACCCCAATCATGTCGACAGCATTGCCTCCTCCGCCTCCGAGCTCATACTTAACCTTTCCTCCACGTTGCTTCCCCCCACTACCGTGACCCGCACGTCGGTCATGAACATGCTGACCGTGCACTCGCACAACGCGGACGTGCGTAAGGTGCGTGCGGCATACGAGTGGCTACGAGGGCTGGCCGTGCCGACCGCGCAGTTTGAGCCCAACGTCGGACACGTAGTCTCCTTTGTCGGCTTGGTGGCGCAGGTGGCGCACGAGGTCAATGAACTGCTCGACGGCACGCGCGTAGGCGACGATGCGTGGCGTTTTTTCGACAGTGGGGTCAGCTCGGACGGTGACGTAGCTAGGAGCAGAACGTACGGTGGTCAGACGATGACGATCAGAGGGGAGGCGGCGGCATGTCAGCGGTACTGGCTGACATTGGACGTCTTGAACGGCCTGCTCGTCGAGCTGCGGTTGGAGATGCGGCTGTCCCGGTCGTACGTGCGGCTTACGAACCAGATGACATCTTTGCTGCGGATTGGCGACCAGCGGGTGTCTCTGGCTGCAGCGGGGAAGGCGGCGGCCGAGATTGCCTTCGAGGCCGGCGACTGCAACGAGCTGGGCATTGTCGTCAACATGGGTAATGTGCATTGGGTGTCCGCGGTGGAGGACATCTCGAAGCGCAAGATAGTCATGTAAGGCTGGAAGCCGGGCGTGGCAGGTTTGGAGCGGGACATGGCGGAGAGTTGCATCCAGCTCTTGTGCGACGCGGTGGTGCAGCGGCAGACCTCGGCCGATAGAATCCAGGGCTTTTCAGAATCCGGGTTTTCCAGCAGAATCTGGGATATATCCAGATATATCCGGACCTATCCGTTGGGATTTTCTCGCCATCCACAGTGAGAGCAAAACGGAAGAAACTGCTGAAGAGCTCACCTCATGCTCAGGCTCTTCGTGGAAAGACTGATGAACATCAGCGAGCAGGATGCAGCTGCTTACAGAACGGTGCTTTATCCGAATCATTATTCCGAAGCCCCTCATAGAATCGGGATGCTGTGCTCAGACGGAAGGAGCGTGACGCGGCTCGATACACCCAACCAGGGGTACGATTGCAGCTGTGATGTCTTTGCGGTGGCCAATGTCTTTTGTTCACTGACGGGGTTTAATCTCTCCGAGTCTCGTCTTCATGGGGACCTGTTTCGGCTTGCGCTCGTAAATCACCTTTTGTATCGTGGGCAGGTGTACTCTCGCGCGCACGGTGCCGGTCGCGTGGAGACGGATACAATGTAGCGCTTAGTTGAAGAACAAAGCCTGCTCCTCTTGCTCTCGAGCTCCACATATTTTTTCCCGTATCTGTCCACAGCACCATCCGACTCTGTCAGCACCACCGTACACGCCCGTGACAGCGAAGGGGGTGAATCCCTCGAGCAAGGCCACAACCACCACCGCGCCACTGCCAGCGTGGGTGCCTAGGGCCCCGAAAGGGGCCTCCTCCGGTGACGCTTCCTTTAAGGTGTCACTGGCTCGGGTCTCGACGGCTAGGACGGGGATGTCCTCGTCCAAAGGCGAGGTGTCCAGACCCTCTGTAGGGGGACGCGATAGCGCGTCTGCCACCTTGTGATCCATTCCCGGCTTACGCCGTATCTCATAGTTGTATTCCGACAATCGGAGTCGCCATAGGTTAATCCGAGCATTCGGACTCATATTAGTGAGAACCGATAAAAAGGCACGGTGATCGCACCGCACCACGAATTCCGCACCCTCTAGGTAGGACCGTAAATAGGTCCCGGCCGAGACGATGCCTAGCGCCTCGATCTCCGTAGCGAAAAAGTTCTTCTCCGCAGGGAGAAGCGCGCGGCTGTATAGGCCGATGGGGTGGTATTCCCCGTCGGACTGTTGCTGCTGTAATCAGCAACCCAGATATTCATAGCTGGCGTCGTTGTCGATGATATAGTGCCGGTGCCTCTTGGGCAGGGCAAGGATAGGGGCGTCCAATAGACGTCCTCGGAGTATCTCAAGGGCGTCCGTGTTCTTCCCTGAAGGAGGAAGAAGCTTCTTAGGAAGCTTGGTGCTCCTGAGCGCCGTTAGAGGCTTCACTATCTTGGTAAAGTCTGCTACGAAGCGGCGGTACACACCGCAGATACACAGAAAACACTTCACCTGGGTCTGGGTTTCCGGGCAACGAAGACCCCAAAGCGCCCGGAGGTTCTTTTCCAGGACATGTACCCGTCCTGGTGGGATCACATGACCGAGGTATTCCGCTTTCTCCTGGAAGAAGTGGCACTTCGACGCTTTCAAGGCGACCCCCGCCTTCCCGATCAGGGTCAGCACCTCGTCGAGGTGCTGCAAGTGTTCCTCGGGGGAACTCGAAAAAACAATGACATCATCCAGATATACTAAACATATTTGCCACTTCACGCCGGCCAGCATCAAATCCATGGCGCGTTGGAACGTCTCAGGAGCGTTGCATAACCCGAAGGGGAGGCGCACGCACTGCCACGCGCCCGAGTGGCCCGTGAAAGCCATGAGGTTGTTGTCCTTCTCGGCTACAGATATTTGCCGGTAACCCGCGCTACAGTCCAGGGTGGAGAACACCCTGGCGTCCCCTAGGCAGCCAATACACTCATCCATCCGGGGGATGGGGTTCACATCCTTGATAGTCATCCAGTTGAGCTTTCTGTAATCGATACAGGAGCGTACTATGATGATAATAACGTTGATGCAATTATCAGTGTATTGAGACCGACCGTAGCCAAGCAATAAAGCGAGTTCTATCGCCGTCGCGGCGGGGAAGAAAGACCTTTTGTCGAAGGGCATCCGATGGGGAGCCGGGTGGTGCCCACGACGGCGACCCGGACCCATGGTGATTGAATATAAACGAGGGCACCGGTTGATCGACCGTCCGATCTCGAGCGATCGTAATGAGTGCCGGCAGACAGATAAGACTGGCAAGCAAGTGAACAATGAAAATGAACAATGCGGAAGTAACCCCCTAAAAGGTATGCCACAGGCCAATTCCCAGAATACATGGGCTTTCGCCCGTCGAGGGGGCTACCTGTGGCAATTTGCCAATTGCGAGCAGAGATATGCTACATACCTCCGACGCGAGATTCGAACCGTCCCGGTGAGATCCGAGGATGGTGAAACCCGATTGAGCGATCGCGGTCTCTTACGGGCCCGCGCGGGCGTAACCGCCCAGGCGGCGGGAGTCGTGGAGTGGCGCCGCCCCGTCCCAATCGGGGAGAGGTGGCGGTTTGCCGTCGCCGGTCGCGACCGTCCAGCCACGCGCGCGCGTGCGTGTGTGGCGAGCAGCTTGCGCTGCGGGTCATATCGACGCTTACGCGTAAGCACGCCCGCGCAGGCGGGTCTGCGCATGAGTGCGGGCCAGGCGGCCGGGTGCCGGGTGACGAGTGTCGGGGTTAAGACCCGTCGTTGTGCGAGCGTGTCGTGCAGCGCGTGCTGGGGTTACCGTCGTCGGTGCCGGGTGGCGCCAGCTTCGTCGGGGTTTGACTAATCCGGCGACAAGGCGAAAGCTGGGACGCGGGTCCGTGTTGCCGAGGGGGGGGGTGCGTATCCTGCGACCGGTTACCACCGTGTTTTGTGCGGGTGTGCTATTGTCGGCGCGGGGCCATCCCGTGTCATCGTGCTCGCGCACAGATTGAGGCCCAACGGCATTGCTTGAATTGGGATGCTCCACCGCGAGTCGGGCAACCGCGAGGTTGAGGACCCGGTGAGCGTGGGCGAGCGTCCGTGGGGGGGGGGGGGGGGGTGGGGGGGGGGGGGCGGCGTGGCCGGCGGCGGAGCGCAAGGGCGGCAAGTCGGCAAGGGCGGCAAGCCCGGCGGCGGCGCGAAAGAGAGGCCAGGGCGGCAAGGGCGGCGGCGAGGGCGACGAGCCCGTTGGCGCCAGTGGCAAGCCCGGCGGCTGAGCGCGGCGGCGGCAAGGGCGGCAAGGCCGGGAGCAAGGGCGGCAAGCCTGGCGGCGGCGCGCAAGGGCGGCAAGGGCGGCAAGGCCGGCGGCGAGGGCGACGAGCCCGTTAACGCCGGTGGCAAGCCCGGCGGCTAAGCGCGGCGGCGGCAAGGGCGGCAAGGCCGGGAGCAAGGGCGGCAAGGCCGGTGGCGCGGGCGGAAAGGCCGGCGGCGCGGGCGGCATCGACCGGCGGCGCGGGCGGCAACGGCCGGCAGCGCGGACGGTTTGCCTTGCGGCGCGGTCAGCAACGGCCGGCGGTGCGGGCGATTTGCCTTGCGGCGCGGGTGATAACGGCCGGCGGCGCGGGCGATTTGCTTTGCGGCGCGGGCGGTTTGTCTTGCGGCTACGTATGGGGGCGGGAAGGGTAAGCACCCAGGTACCAGCATGATGGACCACGCAGAGATGGCGGTGGACGGCGGCAACGCCAACGGCGAGGCGCACGTGGCTCACGCCGTGGCGGGTGACGGACGCGACGTCGAAGGGTCCACCGACCCGGAGATGCTGCGCCAGTTTCGGCTTAGCGGCATGTTTTATGCGCACGTTGGCCCAACCGAAGTGGTTGACAGGGTCCCGGTCATCGCTGACCAAGGTCTGTATGACATTTGCATTCGCAACCGCGCTCGCGCGCACACTCGGCGTCTTCACGCGCGGTACGAGGCCCTTCCGGGCTTCGTCGACGTGTTGGTTGAGCCTGGCGTACCCAGCCATGCTGGTGACCGCGTGGCCGAGGTCCATGGGGACCCGTTCTTTGAGAACCAGGGGCAAAAGCGCCTTTATATACGAATTCATGTCGTTTTGCAACGAAGTCATTCGGTACCAAGTGCCCTTGCACCCCAATCACCGTTTGGTGTGCACCAACGCTTTGTTGTTTCCCGTGAGGGGGACGCAGACTTTCGAGGCGGCGGCCAACTCGTTTTTCTGCTTGTTGCGGAACTGGATGAAGGCCGTCTTCCTCGGGAGCTCCGTGGCCACGGACCTCGCGGCTCCGATCGGCCCCGATGCCGGTTTGGCAGAGTACCTGGATCAGCTTACGCTGGTGGCGGCGGAGGAGAACGACGCGGTCGATGAAGATCGAAGCCCTCGCATGAGCGAGCCACCGAACCCCTTGCGGTTGCCGCTGTTCGCGACAGACCATCGCCGAGCGGCGGACACACGGTTCTTTCCCGGGCGCGGGCTATGCCGACAGAGTGGTCAGCCGGATTCCTCCGGGCGCCGAAGTCATTTGACTTGTCTCGTTGGCTTCCGCCAGTCCCCGAATGGAAGCCCAAGACCGATCTTTGGGTGGCGACCCCGGTGGTGGTGTCGTACCTGGCGGGCTCGTTGCGAAACGAGTATAGTTCCGCTTGGAAGATTGTGTACTCGGAGTACTATTGCAATCTGATTGCTGCTTGGGTTCGCACCCTTTAAGAGGACAAGGTCTCTGTCCGTCTGGACGAGAAGACACTTCGTCACCTTGACGTCCTGGACACGTCCAAACTGCGCGAGGCGCCTGACGGCGAGGCGGCACATGCCTTGTATGGCAATATGCGCCGAGCAATGGACGTGCTCCCTTTGCGGTTCGTCCTTAAGGACGTGGTCCGTCGGGACCAAGACACCGGCGAGGCGCGACATGTGCGCGTGACAGTCGATGCGACCAAGGAGTTCGGATTTTGCCTTCGACACGCGTGTGTTGACTTTGACGGGCACCTGACCCGAATGCGCCTGCCCATGTGGCACCGCCTCCTCCGAGCCACCTCGGGGTGTGGCGTCGCGGTCGACAGACTCATCCGGAAGGGGCATATGCCGTCGGTGGCGATCGTGGTGGTTACCACCGTTCGCATTCGCCGCGTCGCGAACGCTCGCGGTCGCCGCGTCGCAATCGCTCGCGGTAGATATCGTCGCCACAGGCTATCGAGGCCACTTGGCCGACGCGTGCCTCTTCCTCCGCGGCGGTTGCCCTGTTTGGGTCGGCGCGCGTGCGCGACGTGCGCCTTCGCGCGCCCCGTGGGGCTGCTGTGTCAGCGGTGGCGCATGCCTGGGTGGATCAAGTGACCGGCTTGCGCCGTGCTGTGAAGCGGGCGAACGGGCGAGGGGTTGAGTCGGCCGTGGCCACGATTGGGCGGGATGTGGCTCGCGCCGTTGATGGCGATGCCAACTACGAGCGCTTTGCTCAGCACCTCGAAGCTGTTCAGCCAGAGGAGGCGGTAGCGCTTACGCGCTTCAACGCTCAGAGCGTTCTGGGGCGTCGTGCCCATGCGGACGGGGGGCCGTTGGGCGGGGCCCCGCCGTCGGCGCGCAACACGCGCGCGCGTAGCGCCTTCCAGGATTCGGGGGCCAGCTTTGGCTCTCGCCACTTTTGCCGTCGCGACTCGCGTCGTAGCGATGAGGAGGAGGAGGAGTAGGGTTCACTGCTAAGTGAATTGCTCTGCTGACCCTGGCGGGAGGTGTGGTAGTATGCCACCTACCGCGGTCACCTGTCGCGATCCGCCTCAACTAGAGGCCCAGATCGCAGAGGACCACACAGGCGCAGGGTCATTTACCAGGCCATGTCATTGGGATGGTAAGGAAGACGGTCACTAAGTGACCCGAGTAACGGCTTAACGAGCGACTTGCTTTAGTACGGAAGTTCGGAAATATACACCCAAATCGGGTAACCGTTACATCTTCCCAATCGTCCTGGGTTTTCATCCTGCGCTAATGTTTTGGTATTTACGCCTTGCTTACTTAACGGGCTTCGTTTGCGCAGGAGCGATGCGTGGTTTACTACCTTCCCCTCCCAGTGGGAGTGGGTGACCCTGGTGGGTCTGGGTGCGTGTCTATGTTGAGATCCCTTTTCGCGTGTTCTGGGCCGGGTCCCCGAGGGTATATAAGGGTGGAGGTCTGCGGTGCTGGCCCCGACCCCCTTCGCCCACGAAGTAATCATTCGGATCCAACAGTGCTGTGTCGTGCTCGTCGGGGTGTACCTGGCCTCGCCAGTTGTGTGTAGGCGGTACTGGTGTTTTCTTCCGGGGTCCTGGCTCGGGATTAAGGGGCGTCACGGCGCGGTCGCCCTCTGGGCTGGGGGTAGGTGTGCTGTGACGCCACAGGAGGGTGTGTTAATGTCTGGGGCTTACGCCTGTAAGGTGTTGATGCTTCATTGTCTTGTGGTTGTTTGTCGTTCGACATGTCTGTATCCACTTCCCAGTTTTTCTATTTGTCATCATAGCGATGGAGGAAGTGACAGGCCAGCATGGCCCATTGTGTGGGATTCGTATCCGTTGCATCTGTTGATAAAAGTACGAAGTAGTACTTTTTTTATCCATGCCAATGTCTCGTGGACTGATTTAACTACGAGGTAGTTAAATCAGTCCACGAGACATTGGCATGGATAACTCCGTCACCTGTAACATGAACATGTTGGATAGTGGGTATCCACGTGGAGTCCATGATGATATAGGCCACAGTTTTGAGCCCGGCTTGTCGGCGACTTCGTCGCGTTGGCATTTGCCACTCGTACGCCGGTACATGCTTTTTCTTCTAACGAAGGAAACGCACCACCAAGTTGCGGGGGAGGTTCTGCAAGAGTTCCCAGGTGTCGTCCTTCGACCCGTAGTCGAACCAGCGCACCTTAGCGCTATAGCTGTCACCCGTCTGGCGTAAGCCTAGGAGCTTGTCGATCACATACTCATCGGCAGTTGCCGGGGGTGACTTGCGTTGGTCTAGACCATCTAGTAAGGGGTGCAGCACAGTGTCCGCCGTCGTTGGACGAGGAGCTGGGGTGACATGGTCACTGCTGACGCGTTTCTCCTCCCCGTCAATATCAATGACAAATGTGGAGGCGTCCGCAGTGGCGTCAGCGACCACGAAGGGTCCAATGGTCTTGCTTTGCAGCTTGTTTTGCCCATCGTGGCTGGTCGTGCATACGTACTCGCCGATCTTGACGTCCGCATTGCAGGTTGCGACCCGATGGTCGAAGTTACGTTTGTAACGTTGTTGCGTCTTACGCAATGCCTCGCCTACGATGGGGTTATGCTTGCGAAGGCGGGCCATGAACTCGCGTTTTCGAGCTAGGGGTGACCCATCCTTGAGCATTCCCTCATTGGTCAGCGGAGTGCCCGGGGGCAATTTGCGAACCGTGAGGTTGGGGATCCGCCTTGGGATAACGAGCTCAAATGAAGTGATACCCGTGGACCGGTGCGGTTGGCTATTATATGCCAGGGCGATTACCGGGAGTAGCTCGTCCCATCGTGATGGGTCATCAGCGACGTAGTGTCGCAGCTGAGTAGCCATGGTACGGTTGTACCGTTCAACTTGCCCATTCGTTTGGGGGTGATACGCCGTGGTGCGAACCGTTTCAATGCCAAGCATTTTCATTAGAGCGATGAAGAAGTTCGACATGAACTGGGGCCCTTCGTCCGATAGGATCCGGTCCGGTGGCCCGAAGGCGGACACCCACGCGTCGATGATGGCTGACGCCACGGTCATGGCCGTAATTCGTCGTAAGGCGGCACACTTGGTGAGCTTGGCGAAGCGGTCAGTGATATCCGAGATGAAGCTATTGTTCTTCTTGGAGGCCGGGACGGGCCCAAAGATGTCAACGGACAGCTCCGTGCGAGGCTCAGTAGCCGGGAACAGCGTCAAGGGCGTGGTGTGTCGCCGCAAGGCGAGGCGGCTTTGGGCACAAGTTGTGCACTTGGCGATGGTGATGTGGATGTCCGTTACCATCGAAGGCCAGTAATATGCCTTTCGCATGGTGTAATACATCCGGTTCATACCAGGATGGGCTGCCACTATGGCGTGGTGCTCATGCGTCAAGACGTGTTCGCGTCATGATTTTGGTATAACCAATTGGTTGCCGTAAGGCGTCCGGCGATACAGAGCGCGATGCTCGTTGTGGAAGAAGGCCTTGGCCATTCCGCGCTCCACGCGAGTGCACATCTCGACACAGTAGTTGTCTGTTTGTTGTGCTTAGACAACATCGTCGAACTCCATCGGTTCCGTTTTGTCGGTACCCGTGTACCTTCCCGTCCTTAAGCCGTTGGCCGTCTCGGCCAATGCCAGGCAAGTTATATCGTCATGGATATCTTCTGGCGGCGCCACCGTAGAGGCGCGCGACAGGAAGTCGGGCAAGTGGTGCGATGCACCTGGTTCATAAACCATATCGAATGTGTATTCGGAGAGGCAAAGTCGCCATCGCATCAAGCGTCCGCTTGAGTCAGTCGTGCTGTAGATCAAGCGAAGTGCTTGGTGATCCGTTCGGATGAGCAACCGTTGCCTGTCGAGGAAGTGCCTCAACTTGAGGACAGTCCACACGACGCAGAGGCATTCGCGCTCCGTGGTGGAGCAGTTTTGATCTGCAGCAGTGAATCCTTGGCTCCAATATCCGACAGGTTGAAGCAGTTCGCCCGGTTCCTCCTGGAGAAGTTTACAACCGACTTGGTCAACGCATGCGTCGGCGTCGACGACGAGCTTCCGGTTGGCCTTTGGCAAGGAAAGTACCGGTGGGCGCAATAGTGCGCTGCGAAGATCCTAGAATGCCGCGATGGCCACGTCCGTTGGTGGTGGTAGATCCGGTGGGATCTCGGCGCTAGTCAGGGCGTTCAGGGGCTTCGCGCGTTTGGCCAAGTCCTTTACGAAACGTCGATAGACGTTGCACATGCCCAAGAAGCTTTTCAGCTGGTTCTTCGTCGTTTGGAACTTGGCATGCTTCAGAGCATCCACGTTCTTGTTATGCACGTGCATTTGCCCGGGGCCGACAATGTGTCCGAGGTACTTGACTTCGTCGGAGAACCACGTGCACTTTTACAATTTTAGGGTAACCTCGGCTTCGCGGAGACGGTGCAGAACCGTATCAACGCCCTTGACGTTTTGTTCCCCGTTCGCAAAGAAGATGATGACATCGTTTATGTAGACACGGCATATCTGCCACTTCAAGCCCGAAAGGATAATATCCAACGCACGGTGAAAGGTAGCAGGCGCCTTCATTAAGCCGAAAGGCAGTGATAACCAGTTGTTTATACCACAATGCGTGTTGAATGCCGTCTTCTCTTGGTCGTCCCTGCGTAAGAGCACTTGCCAGTACCTCGCGGTCCAGTCGAGAGACGTGAACACCTGGGCATCTCCCAAGGAGTCAAGGCAGTCCTCCATTCGAAGCAAGGGATAGCATCCTTCTTTGAGATGTTGTTTGACCGACGATTGTCGACAAAGAATCGGGCTTTGCCGTTCTTCTTTGGTACAATTACTACGGGGCTCGCCCAAGCAGTATGGCTAGGGTCAATGACGGTCAGCTTCAACATCTTGTTGATCTGATCAGCGATTATCTGCCGTTTGAACGTCCCGGTCCGGTATGGTTGAGCCCGTATGGGCAGAGCGTCTGGAGGAGTGACGATGGCGTGCTCCGTAGCACGGATGCCGCCAAGGGTTCCATCTCACATAGACCAATGCGTCTTGAGCATGTCTCGAATATGCTTGTGCAGATACTCGGGAGCCTCACTGAGGTCGAGGTCCTCGAGTGGGCCACGACTCGCGTCGTCCAATGCAGTATCGGTTTCATCCTTTGGAGTGTTGTCATCCAAGACGGCGGCCAACATCGGCTTTTGGTAGGGTTCGGCAAACCCGAAGGTTGAGTTCTTGCGAACAATGTCTTGGTCTTTGACAAAGTTGCATAACTTGACTAAGAAGGGTTCGTCGGGCTTGACGATGGCAAGGCCGCGGGCGACCGCCATTGACTTGTGTCGGCATAACCGAACGTTCGGTGTGATGGTTACCATACCGGGGGTGTCACATGTGGCCATGATCCACTCCTCTTGTTGTCCGCCGACACGTACCTGTTAACAGGCTCGCACCCTTGCGGGTTTGTCTTGCCAATGGCGGTCCCAGGCACTATCACTAAGACAAGTCAAGATTGGCGTTGGCCGAGGCAGTTCCTCCGTGAAACGCACGGAGGAACTGCCGTGTTCCTACCAGACGATCTTTCGCAAACGCGGAAAGATCGCCTCAATGTTTTGTTCAATGAACTCGGTGCCAAAGATGCACGGGACTGACAAGTTGTCGGAAACGAGGAATCGGTCAAACAGACGTACACCGCGGGTGTCTACTTACAGATGTATGGCATAATACATCACGAGACGGTTGTTGTTTGCATCTCGGATGCGAACAAGCGTGGTCAACTTCTCGGCGTAAGCCATCCAGTTCGCAGGGAGAACACTAGTTCGCACTATGTTCAACCCGGCGCCCGTGTCAAGTACAGGGCGGCAGCTTCGTGTTGGACTGTGATGCTCTTCGCCGACTTCACTGGCGGTTCGCGGATGGATGATGGTCGGTGACCCCTATGGTACCGCAGATGGTACATTGGCAAGACGTGGTCAAGTTGCACAAATTCGTGTTGGGTCATCTTGGGGCGTTACTTTCGGCATGTTTTGGATTTGATCTTCGCTTTGCGCCAGTGGCTTTTGATTTGGTGAGTGATTCGATTTGGTGCGAGGGCGTCGGCGTCGGTGTGGCCGCGAGTGGGGGGAGCACTTGGGCCGGTGGGGCCTATTTGAGTGGTGCTCTCGGATGGGAGAGGCGGGCGAACCTTAGGACAACCAACAAAAGCACGTTCGCACACACACACACAAGCTCAAGCCACTCAACCGCTTCACCGTGGTCCCCCAACCTCTATCATCATTGCGTTTCAACAGGTTATGGGCCCAGAGCAGGGGCTGTGACAAGAGCAAGATGTGCCAGCTGGTGTCGCGGCGGTCGCGGCAAGTGCGAAGAAGACGAGGTCAAGGTGGTTCAAGGACGTGCCGATCAAGGCGCACGGCTCGGCAAGGTCGGGCACTACGACAAGAAGACATCATGGACGGAGGCGCTGCCGGCACGGGCGGCATCAAGATCTACAAGTTTACGGAGACGAACTTCCACGAGTGTGTGACGGTCGGGGGTCCTCCAGTTGGAAGGAGCGTGGCCCTTAGCTGTGGACAGCACACCTCCGGGGGCCGTTCCAAAATATCCCGATCCAGGCCAGCAAGGGAATGATCTGACCAGATCTCGGGAAGATTGGATTCAGTCGGGGACGGGGCTTTTCCCCAGTGGTTTTCCCAGCCCCCCTACTACTTGTATGAACTTTTCGCTTTGGAGCGATTTATCGTTTTGGCGCATTTGGGGTGGCTACTGTGGCCACCGGCGTTCGGGTTTGGGAGGGGTTTATTGAGAGCGGGGATGCCGTCCCCGTCGCCGTTTGATAAAACCAACTGTGCTTTGGACTACGATTCCCCCCTGGGCTTTGCCTTGATCCTCTCCTCCCGTTGGGGGAAGGCTGGGCTGTGAGTCGTCGATTTCCAGGGCAGTTCCTTCGACGCACCGAGTTGATCAAGAGGTCACTTCGGCCAGACGACGAACCAACGTGGTGGTGCTTAGAACCGCTACAGAGTGGCGTCAGCGCATTAAGATGGTCCTCGCTCTGCGCGACCTGAACGATATGCTTGACGAAGACGGCAAGCCGGCGGTCGCGGAAGACCGCGAGTTGGCTTTGTGGAAGCGTCGAGACACGAAGGCGTGCGCCATCATCGGGCTCACCCTTGGGTCTGAGCAGCTCGAGCACGTGTCGGACTGCGAGACGACGGTGGAAATGTGGTCGACGCTGGAAAGTGTCTTCCAGCGCAAGAGTTTGATGAAAAAGATGAACGCGCGACGCGAGTTCTACAGCGCTAAGGTGCGCTTGTTCGACTACGGGTCGAAGGACGACACCTGGGAACCTCTGGAGAATCTCCCACGCAACCTGGTGGTGCGATTTCTTCGGCAGAAGAAGAAGCATGTACCCGGGTACGAATGGCAAACGCCAACGCGACGAAGTCGCCGACAGGCCGGGCTCACAACCGTGGCCAACATCGTCACGGACT
>Ga0209831_1002911_pt1 | contig 14533 bp, 14 predicted proteins | sample Maine_Asex4_meta_FD_187451 | JGI IMG/M metagenome (GOLD analysis project Ga0209831, IMG submission 187451) | Marine algal microbial communities from Maine, USA - Maine_Asex4_metaG (SPAdes) (version 2) | ecosystem: Host-associated > Algae > Red algae > Unclassified | place: Maine, USA | collected...
GAGACGGGGCGGAGAATCTGTCGGTACTGAGGAGGATGGCGTTGAATCTTCTCAAGCAAGAGAAAACAGAGAAGGGCGGCTTGGAGGCCAAGCGTTGCCGCGTCGGCTGGGATGAGAAGTACATGGAGACAGTGATCGCCGGGTCGCCGCTATAGAGCGATAGCCCTGGCGGACCGCTACGCCGATCTGACGCGACCGTCAAACCCACACGATCCGCGAGAGAGCCAGAGAATGCTATGAGTTTGATTGTCATCTACAAACGTGTACGCTATTGATCAAGATCGGATGATCTACGGTGAGGCGGTTTCCTACGTGCTTCTTCCATGGCGCCGTAACACTGTCACAGGTGAATTCCCGCCTTATCGGACTTGGGTGGGTGATTGACAACCGTGGAGGGCTAACCTTGCAGAACTCGAACGCGCTATCGACGCCCCATGCTGGCGTGGCGGCGAGTTATGCCCATGAGCTATCCAGCGCTTTTGACGCGATGGACGTGTCGTGCGTTAACTCACTGCTCACTCGCCTTACTGCTGTCATACAGGAGGGTCGAGGTCTTTTCCTCTGCGGCAACGGTGGCAGTGCCGCCACCGCGATGCACATCGCCTATGACCTGTCGGCTGCTGCCCTCGATATGGGGCACACGCCATGCCGAGTCCACGCTCTGTCGGACAGCCCGGTCCGGGTTACCGCCATCGCCAATGACATGGCGTACGAGGATACCTTTGCCCGCCAGTTGGCCGCCTCCTTGATGCCAGGCGACGCTCTGCTCGTGCTGAGCGTTAGTGGTGAGTCGCCGAACGTCGTGGCTGCTGCCAAGCACGCTCGCGAGTCCGGCCTAGAGGTTCTCGCCGTGGTAGGCCAGCCGAGCACGCTCGGCACACTCGGCGACGTGACGGTGGTGGCGGGCGGCGGCGACTACGGGCTAAGCGAGGACATTCAGCTTTCCATCGGCCACATGGCGGTCCGCATGCTGCGGCGGGTCCGCCGGTTCACCTGTTCCCCGCCGCCGTCGCTCGCAGGGTCGCCGCAGCGGTCCTTGGTGCGATCGGACTGAAGAACAAGCCGGTCGCCATCTCCGCGGCACCCAGAACACGCAGAGCGCTGGCCGACCGGCGAAGCCCTACAATGTCGACGCGGAGGTGCGTGTCGGGCGCTTGTCCGATCCAGAGGTGGTATGGCATCGGGAGGGAGAAGAGGTTGTCCATACGCGCGACTGCCCTACACAGAGCCCGAGCCAGCGCCTGCCGCTCCACGCTGGTCAGATCTGCCAGCGTGCCGACGTGCCGACGCGGCGAGATACGCACAGCGTACGGACTCAGCGGCGCCGCTGGCACCTCGGTGGTCCAGTCGTCGGCAGACTCCACCAGCCGGTCGGCATCAGCCGGAGCGCATAACGGGCAGTCCGCACCTTCCGCAACCGGTGCGGCTGGATCGATCGGCAGGGCACCTGGGGGTAACGCGAACAGCTGGCTGTGCGGGTGCGCGACCGTGGCACCCGCTTCGGCGCCGCGGTTCTCGAACACCAACACTCGAGCTACTTCGGGCAACGACGCCAGAGCCACGGTTCGTGCCGCCCACAGGTCGACGACGGCAGCCGTCTCTAGATGGGACAACCGACCGAGGTCCGCATCATGGTCACTGGAGTACGCGACAACCTCGCACCGTCCGGGCCCCAGTGCCGGCCAACGATTGGCAAAGGCGTATGGGCCCACGGACTGCTGCGGTGACTCGGCGCCGCCCAAGCACAGCGGACAGTCACCGTCGGCTAGGTTCGGCCGCTCGCCGCGCCGGTCGCTGACTACCACGGCGCGCGTTGATACGCCGTCGACGACCACACGGTACGGATGTGGATCCATTGGATTTCCCGAACACATTTACGGACACGCAGGTAACGATACTTGACCACAACGGGTAGAGCGAACATCGTCCATACGTCGGCTCCGCTGCGAGTGACGCTCGCGGGCGGCGGCAGCGACTTGCCCGGCTCGTCGGTCCGGCCGCGTCTGCTGAGCGTCGCGATCGACGTGCGCGTTACGGTCGCCGTCCGGCCCGGCCCGGTCAGCGCGCCGGTTGAAACTACGACGCTGCTAGACCTGTTCGCAAGCCGCAATCCCGGCAGCCAAGCAGTGGTCGTGTCCCGCAGTCCGTCCGGCGCGGGTCTCGGCGGCAGCGGTGCCCTCGCGGTGGCCCTAGCGCGGGCCGAGGCAGCGCTGCGCGGCACAACTGCACCCGATCCGATGAACCTCGCACTTGAGGCATGGCACTGGGAAAGCAAGCTCCTCGGCCGACCGATTGGCTACCAGGATCAGGTGGTCGCCGCGTACGGCGGGGCGGTGGAGGTCACCGTCGATTCCGGGCGGCCGCGCTGCACGCCGCGTCCTGATTTGGCCACCGCGTTCGATCACCTGCTTGCCGAGCACCTGTTGCTAGTCGACACCGGCCTGCGACACGACGCCGCTGAGGTGAGCCGAGGAGACGGTCGATCACCCAGCTACCACACCGAGCCGGACGATGTCGCTTCGCGTGTGCTGGCCGGCGACTGGATCGGATACGCGGAGTTGCTTAACTGCCAGTGGCGAGCAAAGCGGGAAGCTAACCCTCGGGTGACCAACGTGAAGATCGACCAGCTCGTCGGGGACCTGCGCGCTGCCGGCGCGGCGGGCGTCAAGCTCATTGGAGCAGGCGGCGGCGGCTTTCTCCAGGTGTGTGCGGCGGCGGACCGGTGTACCGAGATCGAGTCTTGGTGCGCGTCGACCGGCCGGGCGGTGCTGCGCCCCGCCGTGACGTTCGCCGGGGTGTGTCTCGAGAGGGAAAACGGGGGACGACCCTGATGTGTGGGGTAGCGGCGGCGTTCGGACCGCCCGACGCGGTCCGGCAGACGCTGCGGCGCGTGCTGCGCCGGCTGGAACACCGCGGACATCCCGATACGCTGTACGAGATCGAGCCGGCTGCCGGACCGGGCATCGGGCTCGGCACCAACCGGCTGCCGATCGTCGATGAAGCACGCAATCGGCAGCCGGCTGTCTCGCCGGCTGGTCGGTTTATGGTCGCGATGAACGGAGAGGTCTTCAACTTCCCGGCGCTGGCAGCCGATCTGACCGCTGCAGGCGTCACGGTGCCGGAGCCTAACTCTGACACGAGTGTGCTCGCCGCAGCGCTTGAGCAGTGGGGGGTGGCGCGTACCCTCGCCCGGCTTAACTGGGAGGGCGTGCTGCTCTCCGCCGATCGCCGCACCGGCCACCTTATCGCGATCCGCGATCACCTAGGCATTAAACCGCTGTATTGGACGGATACCCCTGCCGGCCCGGTATTCGCCTCGGAGATCAAAGGGCTTACTGTTGTCGGCGCCGGAGTGATCCAGCCGGTGCCGCCGGGCGCGGTCGCACACGTGACCCGTGACGGGGCCGTCCACATCGAGCGGTACTGGACGCTCGACGATGTCGTCGCGGAACCGACTGCGGGTACCGTCGGTGAGCAGATCGGAATCCTGCGCGAGCTGCTGGTCGATGCGGTCCGCGTGCGGGTGCCGGACAGGCCGTTCGCGGTGGCGCTCAGTGGAGGAGTGGACAGCGCAATGGTGCTCCGCGCTGCTGTGTCGACCCGGGTACCGTGCACTGCATACACCCTGCACCGGAACGGTTCGGTCGACCTCCCGTACGCCCGCGGGCTCTGTCAGGAGCTCGGCGTTCCGCTGGTGGAAGTGCTGGCGCCCGAGCCGGATGAGTTGTGCGACGAGCTCGCCGAGACCGTCCAGCACGTGGAGACGTGGGAATGGCACGTGCTCAACCACGCCGCGCCTATGCGGGCGCTGACGCGAGCTATCCACGCCGACGGACACCGGGTGGTGCTTAGCGGTGAGGGCGCCGACGAGCTGTTCGCCGGCTATAGCGATCCGGACTCGCCCCCGCCGGTAGCCGGCGACTTGGTGCGGGAACAGCGTCGCCGGCTCGCTGACCTGCATCGGACGAACTGCCGCCGGCTCGATCGAGTGGGCATGGCAGACTCGCTCGAGTTCCGAGTCCCGTTCCTCGACCGTCGGGTAGTCGAGTTCGCGCTGCACACGCCGGTCGAGCTGTTCCGTCGCGACGGTCACGTCAAGTGGATTCTACGGATGGCGTCGGCACCGCTGGTGGGCAGTCGGATCGCGTTGCGCCGCAAAATGTCGATGGCCAAGGGCGCTGGATATCCGTACGGCCCAGGATTTGAGGCCGCCGGGGTTTTCGGGCCGATCACGGCCGCCGAACCGGTGACGGTCGGAGCTGAAGAATGGGCCGCCCTGCCCCGGTTTGCGCTAGAGCACACCACGCTCGGCATGTTCCTCGGCCAGGGCTATGGCCGCGCCGAATACCTACGATCGAGGAGTCTCTGATGGCGCGCCTTCTCGTGCACCACGACGGCGGCCCGCTGACCGGCACTCTCCGGCTCGACGGGGCCAAGCACGCGTTCGCACACTCGCTGGCCTGTGCGGCTGCCGCTGACGACATAGAGCTCCACAGAGTCCCGGCACACCTCGACGCCGCCGCGTTGATCAGCACCCTGGAACTGATGTTCGACGAAGTGCGCCACGATTTCAGCACGGGGCTGCTGATCGCACGGGCCCCGCGGCGCCGGCCGGTGATCACGGTGGACGCCGCGCTGGCGGCGCGCTCCCGCTCCATCTTCGGTCTGCTCCCTGCCTTGCTACACCGGGCCGGACAGGTCGTGGTGGAGGCGCCGCCGGCCGGCTGCGCGATCGGCCGCCGACCCTGGAACTGGTATATCGAGACCCTGTCTTGGTTCGGCGTGCGGCACGCGGAGGATGCCGGTCGGCTGGTGTTGAGCTGGCCGGAGCGTCGCCCGGCCGAGGTCCGCTTCGCGTACCCCAGTATGACGGGCACGGTTGTCGCGGTGGCCGCAGCCGCACTGACGCCGGGCACATCGCTTGTGGTCAATGGCTCGGTGGAGCCATCCGTCTCGGAGCAGACCCGCTGCCTGACCGCGATGGGCGGCGACGTGCGCGGCGGGACACCGACCGTAGAGATCACCGGCGCCCTGGCGTACGACCGGTGCCGCTGGTCGGTGGCCCCGGACCGGATTCACGCGGTCACTTACCTCACCGCGGGCCTGCTCTCCAGGGGCGAGGTCACCGTCGAGGCCGATCAGGACATCAAGATCCCGCAGTTCATCCGCTTCCTGGAGGCGGCCGGCGCGGACGTCCGCAACACCGGCAAGTCGGTCTCCGCGGGGCTGCCGTCCGGCGACGGTGAGCTGGCTCCGGTTGACTTGTCCGTCGGCTCGGAACCAGCCTTCAGCAGCGACTGGGGCGCCTTCGCCATGCTGCTCCTCGCGGCCCGGTCCCACGGTCTCAGCCGGCTAGTCGATGACGTGTTCCTCGACCGTTTTCAGTTCGCCCGCTCGCTGGAGCCGTACGGGCTGCTCTCGCCCGTCCTGCACCGCATCAAGCATCGCGGCCGGGCCGCCACCGAGGCGGTGGTCACCGGCCGGCCCAGACTTCACCTGCGCGGCGGCACGGTTCGGCACTGCCCGGACATTCGAGGCAGCGCCGCACTCTTGCTCGCCGGTCTGCTGGCCGACGGTCCGTGGATCCTTGACGACGACTACCAAGTCCGGCGCGGCTATGCCGCGATTCAGAACGACCTCCGACAGCTCGGCGTCCGCCGCGTAGTCCGATCCGAAGCCTCCGGGAGGAGCTCATGAAGGTACTGGTGACCGGCGGCGCCGGCTTCGTCGGCTCGCACGTGGTGGACGCGCTGCTCAGGGCGTCGCATGACGTAGCAGTCATCGACGACATGTCCACTGGGCGAGCGGATAACCTGGCCGACGCTCGGACTTGTGGGTTGGCCGAGAAGCGGTTCCACCAGCTCGACATCGCGGAACCTGCGGCGGCTGAGGTGGTGCGGTCTTGGCGGCCCGAGGTAATTCTGCTCATCGGCGCACAGATGAGCGTCAAGGTCTCCATGCGTGACCCGCTGCTCGACGCCCGCACCAACGTCGTCGGTCTGGTCAACCTCATGGAGGCCGCAGCGGACGCCGGCGTACGCAAGGTGGTATTCGCGTCCAGCGGCGGCACCGTCTACGGGGACCCACCGACCGGCGATCCGGTGCTTACAGAGAACTCCTGGGGTCAGCCGTCGTCTTTCTATGGCCTTACTAAGCGGCTGGGCGGCGACTACCTGCGGCTGTACCACCGATACCGGGACGTCGACTACGTCGCGCTGGCGCTTGGCAACGTCTACGGCCCCCGACAGGACCCGAACGGCGAGGCAGGCGTCGTCACGATCTTCGCCAATCGGCTGCTGCGCGGCGAGGACTGCATGATCAACGGCGACGGGTCGGTCACCCGTGACTACGTGCATGTCTCGGACGTGATCGACGCGTTCGTGCGTGCCATGACCCGAGGGCACGGCTTGATCAATATCGGCACCGGCATCGAGACCTCGGTGGCCACCGTATATGCGACGGCCGCCCGACACGTCGGTGCCGACCAGGCGCCGCGGCACGGCCCCGCGCTAGCGGGCGAGGTGCAGCGGGTCTGCCTGCGCCCGGACCGGGCCGCGGAGCAACTCGGCTGGCAGGCCCGCGTGCCGTTCGACGACGGGGTCGCCGAGATGATCGCCTATCTGCGCGCCTCGGCCCCCGTCCAACCAACACTCAGCCGGGCATGACCTTTCGCCCACACCTCATGCGCAGCGGGCCATGGCCCGCTGGTGTCAGGCGCCCGGTCGTCTTCCTCGATCGGGACGGGGTGCTCATCGCCAATCGCGCCGACCACGTCAAAGTCCCGGACGAGGTGGTGTTACTCCACGGATCTGTGGACGCGGTACGCCGGATCACCGCCGCCGGTGCCGTACCCGTGGTGATCACCAACCAGGCGGTCGTCGGGCGGGGTCAATTGACCTTGGACCGCGCGCTCGATGTGCACCACCACGTTACCGACCTGTTCGTTCGGGCCGGGGCGCCACTGCCGGCGAGCCTACTCTGCCCGCATGCGCCCGAGGCCGGCTGCGGTTGCCGGAAACCGGCACCCGGCATGCTCCTGGCAGCGGCCGACAGGCTGGGACTCGACCTACGGCAGGCTTGCTTGGTTGGCGACGCGCTGACCGATCTAGAGGCTGCCCGCGCAGCCGGCGTCCCCAGCGTGCTGGTGCGTACCGGGCGGGGGGCCGATCAAGAGCGGCAGGCGCGGCCCGGACAGCTCCGGGGCATCCCGGTCGCCGACTCCCTGGTCGAAGCCGTCGACGTTGTACTTCGCCTAGCTGGCGCAGGGCTGGTGCAGTGAGCGTCGGCGACCAGCTTTTGCTGCGGCACGTTGAAGGCGACCGGACGTGGTGTCTGCTTCCGGTGACGCTGCTGCGCGAAGGAGAGCCGCTGGCCGTGCGAATCAGTGCGGGATGCACGTGGCTGGCCGCCGAGGACTCGGACGGGGAACGGGTGCGGATCGGTGCGTCGCGCTGGCAGTTGGGACGCCAACGCTGGCTCGGTCACGACGTCACCTATGTGCTGCGTCCCGGTCGCTGGTACGCCACCGGTCTGATGACCGATCCGGCGGACGGCGGCAGACCGGTGAAGTGGTACGTGAACTTTCAGCTGCCCTATCGCAGGCAGCCGTGGGGATGGGACACCGCGGATTGCGAGCTGGACCTCGAAGGCCCGTACCACCCCCGGGTCGCCCGGCTGCGCTGGAAGGACGCCGGCCGCTTTCTGAGGCTGGCCGGAACCGGCCGGCTGTCACACCGCACGCTGCGAGGCATCGCGTCGGATGCCCTAGCAGCACGCCGGGAGATAGGCTCCGTGGAGGGCAGGTCCGTGTTGCACGATGCCGCCGCGGTGCGCTGCCCCGTGCCCGACTTGGACGAACTGGTAGCGCGCGGCCCGGTGCCGCCGGACGTTCCTCCGCTGGGAGATCATCCAGAACAGAACAGACAGGACGGCGACAAGAGGATCGATTATGACTGACGAGAACGTATTCCAGGGCGGGATGAACGTGGTGCGCCGTTGTGGCGAGACGGTGCACCGCCCGGCCGGTGAGCACACCCCCATCGTGCACCGGTTACTGACCTACCTGCACCGGCAGGGTTTGCAGGGCGTGCCGGTTCCCCTTGGCTTCGACGAGCAGGGCAACGAGGTGCTGACGTACGTCGAAGGCGACGTGCACGAGTCGCTCACACCGACGTTGCGTAGTCCGGAGCTGGTGGCCTCGGCCGGGGCGCTGCTGCGTCGCATGCACGACGCGAGCGTCGGGTTCGCGCATACGGCTCAGGATCCGTGGATGCTGCCGGCCCGGTCTCCCGCCGAGGTGATCTGTCACGGAGATATCGCGCCCTACAACAGCGCAGTCCGCGACGGGCGGGTCGTCGGCTTCATCGACTTCGACACCGCCCACCCGGCACCTCGACTGTGGGACGTCGCCTACGCGGTCTACCGCTACGCCCCCCTACACGCTCCGAACAATCCAGACAGTGCGGGTACACCGGCCGAGCAGGCCGAGTTGGCCGCCACGTTCTGCCGCGCCTATGGGATCGCATCTAACGCCGCGCTCCTCGACGCCGTCGTCGAACGGCTGGCTGCGTTGATAGACTTCATGCGCCAGCGCACCGGGGCCGGTGACGCCAATTTCCAGCAGCACATCGCGGAGGGGCACTTGGCACTCTACGAGGCGGACATCCGCTACCTCGGTGAGCAGTCCGGCGAGATGCTGCGCACCTTCGCCAGCTCATCGGCCAATAGTTGAGGAACGCTATGCCGCACGCGTTGCTGCTCAGTTCGTGGTATCCACCGTCGCCGGGCGGCGCTGAGGCTTACGCCGGCCGACTCGCCCGGCTCAGTGCCGACAACGGCTGGACAACCACCGTGGTCACCGACGGCCGCGTCCAGCTGCCGGCCGGGGCCCGCTTGGACGCAGAGACTCGGGTGCACCGCCTAACCACATACGCCAGCATGCTCTCCGACCGCCGCCGAGTGGCTTGGCGCACCATGCAGTTCGGACTGCTCCACGAGCTCGACAACGCGATGGCCGGCGCACCGCCGGTGGACTTGGTGCATGCCAACAGTATGGAGACGGCGGTGCTCGGCCGGATGGTCGCAGACACCGTGGACGTTCCGTTGGTTGCCACCGTTCACGAGCATGCGCCCCAGGCACAGCCGTTCGGCGTCGGCCGCTGCCGCCTAGTGTTCGGCCGGCTAGCACCGGACGCGGTGATCGCGCCAAGTACGTTCTATCGCAACCGAGCGTTGGCCGAAGGAGTAGATCCGTCTCGCGTGCACCTTATTCCGCACGGCATCGAGGTGCCACCCGCGCCGCCATCCCGTCCACCGGAAGGGTACGGGGCCGCATGGGGGTTCCCCCAGGACAGCCGCGTAGTGCTGTTCGTTGGACGGATCTACCAGCCAAAAGGAGTCCTCGAGCTGATCCGGGCCGCTGCATTGCTGCGCCGGGAGGACCCGCGCGCGCGGGTCGTGGTGCTCGGGCCGGACGGTCCGTCGGAGTACGCCGACGCGGTGCGTGCCGAGGCGACTCGGCTCGGCCTGGACGGCTTCGTGCGGTTCATCGGACCGCGGTCGCCGGCCGCCACCCTGGACGCCATGGAGCGGGCCGACGCGCTCGCAGCGCCCAGCTTGGCCGAGGGTTTCGGCTTGGCGGTCGCAGAAGCTATGGTGCGCTGTCGACCGGTGGTTGCGGCGCGGGTCGGCGGCCTGCTCGATCTGATCGACGACGGCCGTGACGGCGTGCTCGTGCCGCCCTGCGATCCCGTCGCGCTCGCGGCGGCGCTGAGTCGGGTGCTTGCCGATCCGGCCCTGGCTGCCCGATTGGGCACCGCAGCCCGCGACAAGGTGCTTCGCCGGCACACTGCCGCCGCCATGGTGGCGGAGACCACTGCTCTCTACAACGAGCTCATCGTGACCGGTAACCGGACAATGGAGGTTCTTCCGTGAACAGCGATGTCGGCGCGCTCTTCCTGGACGTAGGTGGAGTCCTGCTAAAACCGGATCCAACGGCACTGCGGGCCGCGCTCGGCCCCAAGGCGAAACACCCGGACGACGAGGCGTTCGACCGCGCGCTCTATCGGCATGGTCAGGTCGGCGCCGGACTGGGCCCGGGCGACGACGACGACGACTTCGTGCTGCGTTTCGTGCTGGCCGCCGGCGTTCGAGAAAGCCTAGCCCGGGCATGTTTCACTGAGCTGCGGGCGTGCGTTCTGGAGCGGCCGTGGGTGCTTCGCGATCCGGTGAACGACCCGGCCACCTTACTTACGCTCGCCAAGCTGGTGCCGCATCTGGTGATCGTCTCCAATGCCGAGGGCGGCACCGCCGCCCTGCTCGCCGGGCAAGGCCTGTGCCAGCTCGGCGACGGTCCGTACGCCCGTGCTTCGTTGGTCATCGACTCGCTTGAGTTGGGGGTGCACAAACCCGACCCTGAGATCTATCGCCAAGCCGCTGCAGCCGTCGCCGTCGACCCGGCCCGCTGCCTGCACGTCGGTGACTCGGTGCGCAACGACGTTCATGCCGCCGAGGCGGCCGGTGTGACCGCCTTGCACTTTTGTCCGTACGGCGACTGCCGCGATCCGAGCCACGGCCACGTGACCTCGCTAGCGCAGCTCGTCGCCCACATCAGCGGCTAGGAGGAAGACCGTGGAAATCGCCGTCGTTGGCTTCGGCCGGATTGCCGAACTGCTCTACGCCCCACACCTAAGCACGCTCGCCGCCGACCGGCTATTGGTGGTCGAGCCGAACCCGGAGCGCCGAGACGTAGCGAGCCGCCTGTTGCCTGGTGCGCAGCCGCTGGCGTCAGTCGGGGACATCCCCGCCCCGGGCGCTGACCAGGCCGTCGCCCTCAACTTGCTACCCGGGCCGACTCATGCAGACGTCACCGAACAGTTGCTGCGCACCGGGTGGCACGTGTTCTCCGAGAAACCACCGGCGCCCAGCCCCCGGCGCTGGCACGAGCTGACGGCCCTGGCCGACCGGACCGGCCGAGCACTCGCGGCTGCACCGGTCTGGCCTTACGACTCAACCATCGAGGCGGTGCGTAGGCAACTCGCGGCTGGCGCGATCGGCACACTCGCCGAGGTGCACGGCCAGTATCTCGCGGCCGGCCCGGCCCGTCGTGGCTACATCGATAGCGATCGGCGTTGGTTCTTCGGTCCGGACTCGTGCGTCGTCCGCGACCTCGCACCGTACCTCCTAGCCGTGCTCGTGCATCTGCTGGGCGCGCCGGACCAGCTGCGCTGGACGCGCAACGGTGTTCGTGAGCCGATACCGGTCCGGCCGTCTGGCTCGATCATCCCGGCGTACCCGAGCGCCGCGCTTGGCGTCGGCGCGTGGGGCGATGCGCTCGGGCTGATCCAGGTGGCGTACCGGCCGGCCGATCCCGAGGTCCGAGCCAACATCGAGTTGGTCGGCACCCGGGGCACGCTGCACTTCCCGGCAGACCCGCAGGGCGAGCGCGGCCCCGCCAAGCAGAAGGCGGCGCACGCGCTGCGCCTCGTTGATCGGGTCGCCACCGACCCGCTCTTCCGGACCACGCACACCGCACACGTGAGCCAATGGCTTTCGCTCGTGCACTCGGAGTTGACGTGAGGACCACCATGAGCGCTCCCGCCTTTTCCACCGCTGCCTTCCCGTCCTGGCCCTTCTGGGATGCCGATGAGGAGCAGCGTCTCCAATCAGTGCTGAAGTCGGGATTGTGGGGCTCCAGCCGGGGCCCGCACGCCAACGGGTTCGCGGCTGCCTTCGCCCGGTTCCAAGGCGCGAGCATCGGGCTCGCGCTGGCCAACGGCACCTGCACTCTGGAGACGGCACTGGTCGCGTGCGGCATCGGGCACGGCGACGAGGTGGTCGTGCCGGCGCTCACCTTCATGGCCACGGCCGGTGCGGTGCTGCGGGTAAACGCCGTGCCAGTGATCGTCGACGTCGACCCGAACAGCTTGTGCATCGACGTAGATGCCTTGGTCGCTGCGATTACACCGCGCACCCGCGCGGTTATACCGGTGCACCTCGCCGGTGCGATGTGCGACATGGATCGACTGGTCTCGCTGTGCGAACGCGGCGGCCTTGCGCTCATCGAGGACTGCGCGCACGCGCACGGCAGCCGGTGGTCGGGCCGGGGCGCGGGCACGTTCGGGGTATTCGGCAGCTTTTCCTTCCAGCAGTCCAAGCTGATGACCGCGGGCGAGGGCGGCGCGCTAATCACCTCGGACGAGAACCTAGCGGCTGCCGCCCGCAGCTACCTGAACTGCGGACGGCGCGCCGGTGGACACACCTACGACCACGTACGCCTGGGTGTTAATTACCGGATGACGGACTGGCAGGGCTCGATCCTTGCCGCGCAGCTCGACCGCTACCCCGGACAGCTGGCCCTAAGGGAAGCCAACGCCGATCGCCTGTCGGCGGCGCTGACCAGGATACCCGGGCTCCGACCGCAGGCCCGCGATCCGCGGATCGACGTACATGCGCAGTACTGCTACGTGTTCCACTACGATGCTGCCGAATTCGGTGGTCTTCCAGCGGACGCGTTCGAAGAGGAACTCAAAGCCGAAGGTGTGCCGATGTCCGGTAGTTATCCCTCGCTCCCGGAGCTTGCGATGTTCAAGGTGGAGGGCGCACTCGCCCCGCACACAATTGGGCTGCCGGCGGGATACCGCCCCGCGCCGTGTCCGGTTGCCCGGGACGCCGCCGCGTCGACCATCTGGTTGCACCACCGAGTGCTGCTGGCGGAGCCCGAAACCGTGCTGCGGATCGCGGAACTCTGTGAACGCATCCGGGCCCAAGCAAAGGGACGGTGATGACCCAGATCGTGCGACACACGGTGGTCTCTCCGCATTCGGACGACGCGGCGTTCTCCGTAGGTTCGCTGCTACTGACCGAGGGTGCCGAGGCTCAGGTGATTACGATTTGCGCGGGGCGGCCCGATGACGATTCGGCTGCGGCCGACTGGGACTGGCGGTGCGGGTTCCGCACGGCCGGGCAGGCGGCCACGGTACGCCGGGCTGAGGACAGCGCCGCGTGTCGAAGTGTCGGCGCGAGCGTCTGTCATCTGTCGTACCCAGACGCGCCGTACGCGCCAGAGCGGTCCGCCGCAGATCTGCCGGACGAACTGGAACAGTTGCTCGCCGGGACCACGGTATGGCTGCCGGCCGCCATCGGTGGACACCCGGACCACGTTCTGACCCGCAACGCCGTGCTCGCCGTCCTACGCCGCACCGCGCTACCCGCGCTGTTATACGCGGACACGCCGTACGCCAGCGCATGCGGCTGGCGCACCGCCGACGACGACCGCGACGATGCGTTTCGTTGGGCCTCAGCGCTCGGCGGCGTGACCGCACAAGGTTTCGAGCTCTCCGACCCCGTGTGGCACATCCTCGACCACAGCGCCGCCGCCGCCAAGATCAAGCTGGCCCGGCACTACGCGTCACAACTGTGCGGACTGGGTCAGCACTACCCTGGGCTTACCCGAGTCGACGGCGACCTCGCGACCGAGGTGCACTGGCACCTGCGGCATGTTGACGGACGTGTTTGAGGAAGCGGATTCGCGTCCGGTTCTCGGATCACACCACTTACTAAGTCGGTTTGAGATCAGAGGACATCAAGTAGCGGCGGCGTACCGAACGTTCGGTTCGCCGAAGAACGAGCGCATCAGTGCCGGCAGCTTCTGCATCGACTTCATCCGTGCGTGCACCCAGCGCCGCAGCTCCTCGATCGACTTGAACGGTGTTGGCGTTCACACTATTCTGCGATCCACGCGCCTGACGTCCCGATCTTGACCGGCGCCGGATCGGCGGGACGCTGGTAGAAAGCGGAACGGCGTCACCGTCCGGGCACGCGCCGATGCCGAGCGCGGTCCGATCGGCAAGACTGCCCCGACCACACTCCACACCAAGGGGGTAAGTGGCCCGCCACGGGTAGCCCCCCGTGCGGGCCGTGGCCGGTTTGCAGTTGCGTTTGGCGACGTCCTCAACCGGCGAGGACTACGTTACCGGCAGACTCTGGGAACGCGCAACGATCACGTCCTGTCCCTGGCATCCGGAGGGGCACTGCGGGCTTCGTCGTCACGGAACCTACGAGCGCGTCACGCCGCCCGGTTGCCTGGTCGCTCGCTGGTACTGCCCGCTCTCCGGGCGCACCGTCAGTGCGCTGCCGGACTGTCTCGCTGCCCACCGCCGAGGCACCCTCGCCGAGCTCGAGGAGCACGTTCTTGCTGTCGAGCAGGCCGCCTCCCTCGAGCGGTAAGCGTTCATCCTGACACGTTATTTTCTCGCGCGTAGGTCGCCGATATCGTGTGTGCTCTCCCGGTCATTGGAGCCACCCATGTCACGTCGTCCCCGTCGCAACGCCACCCAGTGGCAGCAGCTCATCGATCGTCAAAGCCAGTCGGGTAGTTCCGCCGCAGCCTTTTGTCGCGAGAACGGTCTGGCCTATGCCAGCTTCATGTACTGGCGCTCTCGGCTCACGGGGCGTGAAAACAATGTCGCGTCCAGCGTGAGCGATACCTCGCCCGAGTTCATCGAGCTGACCGACGACCTGGCTGGTGGTCGTA